>Ga0207747_1000072_pt1 | contig 108427 bp, 103 predicted proteins | sample HigsolmetaGSP11D_FD_184839 | JGI IMG/M metagenome (GOLD analysis project Ga0207747, IMG submission 184839) | High solid enriched microbial communities from the Joint BioEnergy Institute, USA - SP1-1-D (SPAdes) | ecosystem: Engineered > Bioreactor > SSF (Solid state fermentation) > Aerobic >... | reverse complement strand
GTTTCTTCGTTATATACGGGTATGGAAGGCAACGTACTCTCCGTTGGGGAGAGTATCTGAATCATTTATTGAAGTAAAGCAAGGGTGAGCGACCACGAATCAGAGGTGGATTCAGATGCCGACCTCGACGTGAGTGCGAAGGAGTAAGGCTCGGTGCGGAAGGACGTTGCCAAGCCGTACATAGAGAGACCCGCACTTGAAAAGGTGCGGGTTTCTTCGTTATATACGGGTATGGAAGGCAACGTACTCTCCCTGGAGGAGAGTGTCTGTATCTGATTTCGAAGTAAGTCAGGGATGATGTATCGTGGTTAAGTGGAAGATACAGACGCCGACCTCGCAGTGAGTTCGGAGCAGTAACGCTCGGTGCGGAAGGACGTTGCCAAGCCGTACATAGAGAGACCCGCACTTGAAAAGGTGCGGGTTTCTTCGTTATATACGGGTATGGAAGGCAACGTACTCTCCGTTGGGGAGAGTATCTGTATCTGATTTCGAAGTAAGTCAGGGATGATGTATCGTGGTTAAGTGGAAGATACAGACGCCGACCTCGACGTGAGTGCGAAGGAGTAAGGCTCGGTGCGGAAGGACGTTGCCAAGCCGTACATAAGACACCCTTGCTAGAACAGCTATTTAGGTGAAAATGGGGCATCTGGAAGAAATAAGGACGTATCGACTTCCGCTATTTGAGGAAGCAGCGGTTAAGCATCTGATTAGCGGATGCCGGATTTCCGCTATGCGAGCGTTGTGGCGGAACAGGCAACTGATGAACGGAAGTTCGACTAAGCAGTGGCAAGAGTGACAAGGCAGGATTTCATGCGAGCGTTGTGGCGGAACGACAGCTGATGAACGGAAGCTGGACTTCCGCTCACGTTGGCAAGGCTGAGGAATAGCGGAAGTTTGACTACCTTTGATGGATGGAGTAGCGTTGATCAGGCTGCGAATTTTGATGGAGCAGCGGCAACGCAACCGGATAGGCGCAAGCTTCTTATACATTTTGCGTGAGTTGCGGCAGGAGAGAGAACTGGCAGAAAGACACACCCGCTATAGGCGGATCCGGTCGATTCCGAGAATCACCATTATGATTGCTGTTTCATAACATATACCAGGGATCCGACCTTATGAAGGACGAGAGAGGAACCTGGCAAGGACGATCAGTGATGCAACGATCGAGTCAACCAGGCAACCCATCGGATAAGAAGTACAAGCGACGAGGAACAAGCCAGACTTCAAATAGGTTGGAAGTTTAAGAGAGTCATATTTGTGACATACTTTAAAGAAAATAGGATGGTAAGGACGTGACGATTATGGAACAAGAAAAGGCGGGGGCTTGCATCATATGCGGCAGCGAAGATGTGCAGGGCATCCTGATATGCGGACAGCTGATCTGTGATCGCTGTGAGCGGGAGATGGTGCATACGAATGTGAAGGAAGAAAGATATCATTATTTTGTCGATCAGATGAAGAAGATATGGTATAAGATGAGTTCATAGCAATATTCGAGCAGTTACGGGATTCACGCGCTAAAGGAAGCCTTTCCTAACGATGGGAGAGGCTTATTTGATCAGGTTATCAATGAAGCGACTTTGTTACCCGAAAAGCAGGATCATATCAGAGGCTGCCGACGAAACCATGGTATAATGAACATACATGCACATTTGCACATGACCAGTACGCCTGGTTGTCAGATGGATGCCCATCTGAGATGAAGCAGTCAGGCGGCAGGTCGTTCATCGCATGCATGGAAGAGGACTTCAAGCGTCTGTCAGCGGGATGATCCGGCTGTACGGCAGAACGCTTGTCGCAAGTCAGAGATCGAAAAAGGAGATTAGCAAGCTATGGAGTTTCAAGGAGGCGGCATATCTTGGACAAGCATCGGGCTCCATTGTATGAACGATTAATCGAACACAGATCCAGGCGGGCAGCGAGCTTTCATGTGCCCGGCCACAAGAACGGTGCGACCATCCCGCAACCGGAGGGCCTGCAAGCCTTGATGGAGCTGGACTATACGGAGATCACCGGCCTGGACGACCTGCATCAGCCCGAGGGCGTGATCCGGGAAGCGGAGCTGCTGGCGGCCGAGTGTTATGGAGCGGATCGCACCTTCTTCCTCGTACAGGGGAGCACCCTCGGCAATCTGGCGATGATCCTCAGCGTATGCCGGCCCGGCGATCTGATCCTGGTGGACCGATTCGTTCACAAATCCGTCCTGAACGGCCTGATGCTGGCCCATGCGAGAGCCGTCTTCCTGACGCCTGTCTGGGATCCGTTAACCGGATATGCCGCAGGCATCGATATGGAGTCGTTTCGGGAGACCTTGCACAGGTACCCCGAGGCGAAGGCGGTCATGCTGACGCGCCCGAATTACTTCGGTTATGCTGCCGATCTGTCCGGCATTATCGATGAAGCGCATCGGGCGGGCCTGGCCGTGCTGGTCGACGAAGCGCACGGCGCGCATTTCGGGTTCCACGAGGCGGTCCCCGTCCCGGCGCTGAGCCTTGGAGCCGACGCGGTCGTCCAATCCACGCACAAGATGTTGTCGGCGCTGACGATGGGAGCGATGCTGCATGTCCAGGGCGGGCGCATCGACGCTGGCAGCATCGCCCGGACGATCCGCATGCTGCAGACGAGCAGTCCGTCCTATCCGATCATGGCAACGCTGGATGTGGCCAGGCGGCTTGTGCATACGCACGGCAGAGATCTGCTCGAGCAGGGTCTCGCAGCGGTAAGGCGGTTCGTCGATGCGATGGGCGAGATGCCCTGGTATGTGCTTCCCAATACGCTCCAGGGTTCGCGGGATGACGATGCGGCCCGATTCGTTGCGAGTGCCGGACAGGCGGGGGACGAGGACTTATGCTCTCGTGGCCCAAACCAGACGAACCCCATGGCGCGCACCAGGACGGGCGCGGTCCGGGACCCGTTCAAGCAGCCCGTCCGTGATGGCACCGGCACCCTGACCGGATATGAGCTGCAAGAGCTGCTGGAACAGCACGGCTGCATGGTCGAAATGGCTGATCCGCAGCATGTGCTGCTCGTCTTCAGTCCGTTTTCGTCGAGCGCGGACAGTGAGCGGATCGTGCAAATTTTTCGACATATAGCCGAGCAATATCAGTTGGACAAGAAGGAACTTGTGCCAACTCTAACGAATAATATATTACCCCTTATTCCTGCTTCAATCGAACCCATACAGTTCTCCAGGCATATGATGAATCCGGAGGAAGCTGATGAAGTGCCTCTCGCTCTTGCCGCAGGCGAATACAGTGCGGACATGCTGATCCCGTATCCGCCAGGCATTCCATTCGTTTATCCAGGCGAACAGTTGACGGAAGAGTTGATTCATATCCTGAAGCTGATGTCAGGCAAGGGGGCGCGCTTTCAAGGCGGCATGGACAGCAGCCTGAGCAAGGTTCGGATCGTCAGACGCAGATTGGAAGCGCATGAAAGGATGACCTGAGACTTGCATCATAATGGATTATTCATCACCTTTGAAGGCCCGGACGGATCGGGGAAGTCGACGCAGATCAAGCTGCTTGCCGACGCTCTGATGCGTGACGGTCACCGGGTCATCGTCACCCGGGAGCCGGGCGGTACAGCGATTGGCGACCAGATTCGGGCGATCCTGCTGAATCCGGACAACAGCAGGATGAATGCCCAGGCGGAAGCGTTGCTCCTGGCAGCCTCGCGAGCCCAGCACGTTCACGAGAAGATCCTGCCAGCGATGGCAGAGGGATATATCGTCCTGTGCGACCGCTTCGTCGATGCGAGCATCGCCTATCAGGCCGCCGGACTTGGACTGGATGTTTCGGAGGTGGAAGCGATTAACCGCTTCGCCACAAGCGGTGTGGTTCCGAACCGCACCTACATGCTGGATGTGCCCGTTGAGACCGGCAGACAGCGCATCATGGAAAGGCTCGGCCGTTCAGGAGAATCGCTCGATCGCATCGAGCAGAAGGGCTACGAGTACCATCAGCGGGTACGCGAAGCATTCCTCAGGATCGCATCTGAGCTTCCAGAGCGAGTATTGCTGATCGACGCGACCCGTTCGCCGGAAGACATCTTCACGGATATATACGCCGATTGCCAAAGGTTGCTGCGTGTGTTGTCAGCAGAATAAGTTATAATGGAAAAGGAGGACTGTCTATGAAAATGATAGTTGCTGTCGTTCAGGACAAGGACGCCACGCGTCTGCAGAATGCATTGGTTCAGGAGGGCATCCGTGCGACGAAGCTTGCCAGCACAGGCGGCTTCCTGCGCGCAGGAAACACGACGTTCCTGATTGGTGTTGAGGACGATAAGGTCGAGGATGTCATGCGCCTCATCCAATCGAACTGCCGCGTCCGAGATCAACTGGTGACGCCAGTCTCTCCTATGGGAGGAACGACAGATTCCTACATTCCGTTCCCGGTTGAGGTACAGGTGGGCGGAGCCGCTGTTTTCATTATACCGGTAGATCGCTTTGAGCATTTCTGAGCTGAGGGCTGATAGACAGGAAAGTCCTTTGTGCCTCGGTGTCTGGCAGCATCGCCATCCCCACCGGCGTCACGAAGGACTCGCGCCAGCCAGGTATTTCTTAGGGAGAGGCGGCTTGAGTCATGAAGATTGATAACGAGATTCGCTCATTTGCCAGCAGGAAGACACTGGATACCCCCGCTCACCAGAGTGTTCACAGCAAGCCTTTTCAGGATTTCATGGGGCAACAGGCGAGAGATCACTCGGAGGAGCAGCTGCGCAAATCTCTGCAACAGATCATCATGCAGGGTGAACGGTTAACCAAATCCATGACGGTTCGTGAGCTGCATGCGTATAAATTGATGCTTCGCAGATTCCTCGAGGATACCGTACGGAGAGGGATCGGCATCAAGGAGACTCGCGGCTGGGATCGGCGCGGCCGCGGCAAGAAATACAAGCTCCTGGACGAGATCGATCAGCATCTGGTCCATCTGGCCGAGGAGCTGCTCACACATGAGCAGGGACGTATCGAGATCCTCCAGAGAGTTGGGGAGATCAGAGGACTGCTCATCAACCTGCTCTCTTGACCGGACAGCGGTTGATGTGTCGACGATGGGCGGCATATAGCACCTGTTGACCGGGTGGGGGCTGTTTCGGCTCCGAAGGTGACGATCGGCAACCGGACGATCAACCTGGAAACAGGTTTCGGAAACTGGCTGATTTTCCAAAGGTGACAAGAAGAAGTTCGGTAGACGTCAGATGACGGAGGGGGTAGCATGACGACAACGCCTACTATGTTGTGTGAGCAAGTGGAAGCGATGCTGCTGAAGAGCATGGCGGAAGGCAGGCTATCCCATGCCTATGTGTTCAGCGGTCCGCCCGGTTCGGGCAAGCTGCGTACGGCTCTCGCTCTCGCTCAGGCGCTCTTGTGCAAGGAGCGGACAAGCCCGGAGGCGGGAGGTCGCGCCTGCGGACATTGCGCGGAGTGCCGCAAGGTCGAGCATGGCAACCACCCCGATCTCATCCGCATCGCGGCGGAGGGCGCCTCGATCAAGATCGACCAGATCCGGGACCTGCAGCGCAGCTTCGCGTACCGCGCGGAGAGCGATCGTCCGCGCATGTATATGATCGAAGAAGCGGAGAAGATGACGATCCAGGCGGCGAACAGCCTGCTCAAGTTCCTGGAGGAGCCTGGCGCGGGGATCATCGCCATCCTGCTGACGGATCAGCCCAGCGCGCTGCTGCCGACGATTGCATCGCGCGTGCAGCGCATCACTTTTGCACCGACGCCGCCGGCGGTGATCGCGCAGGAGCTCATGCGGGAAGGGGTGCCGGAACATCTGGCAAGGCCCGCCTCGCAGCTTGCCGCAGGATTGGATGCAGCAAGGCAATACGCGCAGTCGGATTGGTTTGCAGAGACGCGAAACGTAGTGATACAATTAGCGAAGGAGTGTCTGGCTGTTCCAGGCAAGCCGCTTCTTACCGTTCAGCAGAAGGTTTTCAAGGGAGAGCTTGCTGATCATATCGAGATCATATTGCAGTTATTTGGATTGCTGTTTAAGGATATCATCCACGTACAAGCCCGGCAGACAACGTCTCTGAATTATCCAGACCAATCGGATTGGTTGAAGCGTGCAGCGTTTCAATGCGATGCAGGCAGATGGGTCCGGGCATTGGAGTCCGTGCTGGAAGCGCGCAAGCAACTGCGCGCTCATGTTCATCCGCAGCTTGTACTGGAGCGGTTACTGGTTGCAGTACAGGAGGTGTGAATCATGTATAGCGTTATAGGTGTCCGATTCAAACGCGCGGGCAAGATCTATTACTTCGATCCCAACAATCTGGACGTTGTCCAGGATCAGTATGTGATCGTGGAGACGGCGCGAGGCGTCGAATACGGCAAGGTGGTCATCGGCCGCAAGGAGGTCGACGATGCGGATGTCGTCCTTCCGCTCAAGAAGGTCATTCGCGTGGCAGGAGAAGCCGATGCCCGGATCGTGGAGGAGAACCGCGCCGCCGCGAAGGAGGCGTTCGGCACCTGCGCGGCCAAGATCAAGGAACATAAATTGGGCATGAAGCTCATTGATGTGGAATATACGTTTGACCGCAACAAGATCATTTTCTACTTCACGGCGGACGGACGCGTCGATTTCCGCGAGCTTGTCAAGGATCTGGCCAGTGTATTCAGGACGCGCATCGAGCTCAGGCAGATCGGCGTGCGCGACGAGGCGAAGATCCTGGGAGGCATCGGACCCTGCGGCAGGCCGCTGTGTTGCTCAACATGGCTCGGCGATTTCGAGCCGGTATCGATCAAGATGGCGAAGGACCAGAATCTGTCGCTTAACCCTACGAAGATCTCCGGCCTTTGCGGCCGTCTCATGTGTTGTTTGAAGTTCGAATACGACAATTATGAGAGCGGCAAGAGTGAATTGCCGAAGGTCGGCACCCTGGTCATGACATCGATGGGTCCCGGCAAGGTCGTCGGTCTGAAGATTGATGACCATAAGGTGCAGGTGCAATTGTTTGAGCACAACAACAAGGTGATGGATATGTCGCCTGACGATGTGGTTGAACAATAACGAAGAGAACGGCTCGAAGCAGGCAGCTGTTCGTATGTGCTTAGTTGGGGTGAGACCGTGGACAAAAAAGATATCTACCAGCAGATGATGGAGATCGAAGAGCAAGCGGGGCAGCTGCACGACGCACTTTCTTCCATGAAGAAGCAGATCGTTCTGCTGCTTGAGGAGAACAAACGACTCAGCATAGAAAATCAACAGTTGCGAAAGATATTGAAGCGAGAGCACGCCCAGGAGTCGCAGGAGCCGGCCGAAGTGCCGGTCGCCGCGGCGCAGGAAGGCCGATCCTCCTTCAGTCAGGTGGGAGAAGGGTATGATAATCTGGCCCGACTGTATTATGAAGGTTTTCATATATGTAATATCAATTATGGTCATTTGCGCACGGAAGGCGATTGCTTGTTCTGCTTATCCTTCTTGCATAAATAATTCAGCCGCAGGAGCGATCCTGCGGTTGTTTCTAGGTGTACGAAAGTGCTCGATCACAGAAAGTGGAGTGACATGAACGATATTCCTTTGTATCCAAGTGAACGTATCGACGATCTGCTGACACATGATCTGCGCATCATCCAGAGCGACGAGGTGTTCAGCTTCTCGCTGGATTCGGTGCTCCTGGCCAGGTTCTGCACGACGCCGCCAAGGGGCAGGATCATCGACCTGTGCAGCGGCAACGGGGTCATCCCCCTGCTCCTGTCAACGCGCAGCAAGCTGCCGATCACGGGAGTGGAGATTCAGCCGCGCGTGGCGGACATGGCGAGAAGAAGCGTACAGATGAATCGGCTGGAAGGTCAGATCGAGATCGTCGAATCCGATCTGCGGGTGTATGCCTATGAGGTGCCGCCCGGCTCCTATGATCTGGTGACGGTGAACCCTCCCTATCTGCCGCAATCGCTCGGCATGAAGAACCGGAATGAACATATGGCCATCGCCCGTTTCGAGATCATGTGCACGATGGACGAGGTGGTCGCGGCGGCGAGCAGACTGGTCAGAAACGGCGGCAAGGTCGCCGTCGTGCATCGCGCTTCGCGACTTGCGGAGCTGCTTGCCTCACTGCGCGCCCATCGGCTCGAGCCGAAGCGGCTGCGCATGGTGCATCCGCGTGCCGGGACCGAAGCGAACATGGTGCTGGTGGAAGCGATTCGCGATGCCAATCCGGAGCTGCGGGTGCTGCCGCCCCTGTTCGTGTATGAAGGCAACCGGTATTGCCAGGAACTGCTGGAAATTTACTATGGAAAACGCGCGCAGCTCTGACCAGTTTCCGATCAGTTCTGTGGAAATGGGACGGGATGTCACGCCGGTTGATCGCGCAAGCGCGCGAGGAATAACAACGTTGGAGGAATCTGATGATGCAGGTGCAACGAAGCTTTCAGGAGCATGAGCAGGGATACGGCACGCTGTATCTTGTCGCAACGCCGATCGGCAACCTGGAGGATATGACCTTCCGGGCGATTCGCATCCTGCGGGAGGCGGACATCATCGCCGCCGAGGATACGCGTCATACGCGCAAGCTGCTGAGCCATTTCGAGATCACGCCGAAGCAGCTCGTCAGCTACCATGAACACAACAAGCATGCAAGCGGCCCGGAGCTGATCCGCTTCCTCAAGGAAGGAAGCTCGATCGCCCTGGTAAGCGATGCGGGCTTGCCGGCGATCTCGGATCCGGGAGCGGAGCTCGTCCGTTCCGCGATCGAGGAGGGAATCCCCGTCGTTCCGGTGCCCGGCGCCAATGCCGCCCTGTCAGCGCTCATCATCTCCGGCCTGTCGACCGAGCGTTTCCTGTTCGCCGGCTTCCTGCCGCGCGACAGGAAGAAACAGCAGGAAGAGCTGGCGAAACTGAAGGCCGCCGGCTGCCCCGTCATCTTCTACGAAGCCCCGCACCGGCTGCGCAAGACCTTGTCCGCCATCCATGATGCCTGGGGCGATCGCCCGGCGGTGGTCACCAGAGAGATCACCAAGAAGCATGAAGAGGCGCTGCGCGGCACCCTGCGGGAATGCATCGCATGGTTCGAGGCTGAGGAGCCGCTTGGCGAGATCTGTCTCATCGTCGAGTCGCCAGGCGCATCCGCGTCGGACAGCGGCAACTGGTGGGAGGAGCTGACCGTACCGGAACATGTCGCCGCGTACGAAGCACGGGGACTGACGCGCAAGGATGCGATGAAGCAAGCGGCGGCGGACCGGGGGCTGGCGAAGCGCGAGGTGTACCAGGCTTGTCTCGATGGACAAAAAAATTCCTAAGTACGCCTCGAGCCAAACGCACTTAGGAATATTAAGGAGATATAAAAGGTTAGAATTAACGAATTCAGTGCTACTTCGATTATAACCTATTTTCACTAATTTGTCATTGCATAGTTTTGTAGAGTTCCATTAATTCTTCGATGCATTGCTTGCTGATCATCTTGCCGCGATAGTGAACAAGATCGTCAGCGTTGCCTGTGAAGATGCATGCAGGCTCATACTTCTTCAGCATGATTCTCTCGCCGTCTACGTAGATTTCCAATGCGTCCTTTTCGCCGATGCCCAGAGTTCGGCGCAGCTCGATCGGAATGACGACGCGGCCCAGCTCGTCAACCTTTCTTACGATTCCAGTAGATTTCATCATGGTTATGTTCTCCTCTCGAAATAATTAACGTCATAATTCGACATCTTTGTCGTCTAATAGAGTACCAAGCTTTGCCAGCCAAGTCAACGCCCAACAGACTCGAGAATTTGGTACATATGCGAGAAAATAGAAAAAAATATGGAGAAAAACGACTAATATGACTATATATTAAAAACAAGTTCAACGGGAAATTGATTATTCGGCATGATTCGACATTAATATCCATAGAAAATGTTCGATTAATCGACAAAATTCCACCTACAGATTGGAAGTGATGGAAGTGAGTACCGAGACGATCGAGGAAAAGGTGTTCAAGGACCCGGTGCACAAGTACATCCATGTGAACGACACCCTGATCTGGGACCTGATCAATACGCGGGAGTTCCAGAGGCTGCGCCGCATTCGACAGCTGGGGACGACATACATGACGTTTCATGGCGCAGAGCACAGCCGATTCTCTCATTCTCTTGGCGTATACGAGATTACGCGCAAGATCATCTCCCAATTCGAGCGCAGCCGGTACCCGGACTGGCCCGCGGAAGAGCGTATGCTCTGTCTGTGCGCCGCTCTGCTGCACGATGTCGGGCATGGCCCATTCTCCCATTCGATCGAGCCTGTCTTCGAGGTGGACCACGAGCATTGGACCTGCGAGATTATCCTTGGCTCCACGGAGATCAATCGCGTCCTTCGAAGAGCGGGAGACGACTTCCCGAAGAGGGTGGCGGATGTGATCCGCAAGGACTATCCGCAGGAGATCGTCGTCCATCTCATCTCCAGTCAGCTGGACGCCGACCGGATGGACTATCTGCTGCGGGATGCCTTCTATACCGGCGTCAGTTACGGCACCTTCGACCTTGATCGCATCCTGCGCGTGATTCGTCCATACATGGGTCATATCGTGATCAAGGAGAGCGGCATGCATGCAGTGGAGCATTATCTCATGTCGCGCTATCAGATGTACTGGCAGGTGTACTTCCATCCGGTCACGCGCAGCTCGGAGATCATCCTGCGTCATATCCTGAAGCGGGCCAAGGCGTTGCACCATGAGGGGTATGCGTTCCAGTTCCTCCTGGAGCCGCTGCCGGCCCTGTTCGAGGGCAGATTGACCATGGCGGAGTATCTGTTGCTGGATGAATCGTTCATGCAGATGACGCTGATGCGATGGACGATGGAGAAGGATGCGATCCTGGCCGACCTGTGCGATCGCTTCCTGAACCGCAAGCTGTTCAAATATGTGGAGCTCGAATCCCGGGACGAGGAGCTGGTCGACCTGGTGCGTCGGGACATGGTGAAGGCGGGCCTCGATCCCGATTACTATCTGGAAATTGACTTCCCGTCCGATCTCCCCTATGATGTGTATCAACCAGGCAAGATGACAGGCAAGGCGCCGATCCTCCTGCTCAGCGACAGCGGACAGATCCGGGAGATATCGGAGAAGTCCGAGGTCGTGAGATCGATCAGCGGGGTACATAAGGGCAACTACAAGCTGTATTATCCGCGCGAATGGCTGCTGGAGCGTTCCGCCTGTCTGTCGAACGAAACACGCAGCTTGCTCAATCTAGGCCCATGAAAGGAATGTTAGCACAGATGTTGACGGACACGCATGCTCATCTGAATGTCAAGGCATTCGACGCAGATCGGGAGGAAGTGATCCAGCGGGCGCTTGATGCGGGGGTCACCCGAATCGTCAATATCGGCTTCAATCGTGAGACGATCCCGAGCTCGATCAAGCTGGCTGAAGATTACGAGTTCATATACAGCACGGTCGGCTGGCATCCGCAAGACGCGATCGACATGAAGGAGGGCGACCTGGAGTGGATCGAGTCGCTCTGCGCTCATCCGAAGGTGGTCGGGATCGGCGAGATCGGACTCGATTACTACTGGGACACCTCTCCCAAGGAGGTCCAGCATCAGGTATTCCGGGAGCAGATCCGGCTGGCGAAGCGGCTGGGGCTTCCGATCATCATCCACAACCGCGACGCGCACGCCGATGTCGTTCGCTTGCTCAAGGAGGAGAATGCCTCCGAAGTGGGCGGCATCATGCACTGCTTCTCCGGCAGCTGGGAGATTGCGAAGCAATGTCTGGACATGAATTTCTACCTGTCGTTCGGCGGGCCGGTCACCTTCAAGAATGCCGTACAGCCGAAAGAAGTGCTGGCGAAGACGCCGCTGGACCGTTTGCTCGTCGAGACGGATTCCCCTTATCTGACACCCCATCCATATCGAGGCAAGCGCAACGAGTCCTCCTATGTGAGGCTGGTGGCGGAGGCCGCAGCGGAAATAAAAGGAATAAATCTGGAAGAAATTATGAGAATTACAACCGAGAACGCCCTTCTAGTATTTTCCAGAAAGATGAAATAAAGATGCTGGCTGCGAAATAGCGAGTGAGCGTATAAAATAACTGTATTTCATCGAAAAAAAGCCCGAATCGATCCGATTTGGGCTTTATTTCGTATGATCGAGCAATTTCGTCTACTTTACACCTTCTGCTCATTTTCAGTAATATCCGTAAATGAGGTTAAAGAGAGGAGGAAATGTCTGGTGAGCTTATGGCGACATATCGGACCCAGATTAGCCCGAGAAGTCGACGGACCGTACCAGCGTGGACAATCTCGCATCCTCTTTGGAGCTGCCGCAGCGCTCGCGTTCCTCGTCCTGGTGACGATCATCTGGATGATCGCATGGAAGATGCCGCAAACAAGGACCATCGAACTGGTGGTGGACGGGAACAGCGAGACAATCGAGACCAAGGTCGCATACGTTCATGAATTGCTTGCGGAGCAGGGAATCGCAATCACGGACCATGATTGGATTTCCGTGCCACCCACGGATAAGCTGCATCAACATGATCGCATCGAGATCAAATATGCAGTGCCTGTTACGATCGAGGTGGACGCTCAGTCGTCACAGCTGTTTACCACGGCGATGACGGTTGGACAGCTGATCGAGCAGGTTGGGATAGAGCTGGGAGAGTTCGATATTGTTCAGCCTGGCAAGCAGGAGCAGCTTAGGCCAGGAGTTCACGTCCGCATCTCACGCGTGGAGAAGCGACTGGAGCACGAAACGGAGATGATCCCGTTCGAGATCGTCACAAGGCAGGATCCATCCTTGTCCAAGGGCAAGGAGAAGATCGAGCAGGAGGGCGAGCCGGGTCTGGTCGAGTACACGTATGAGCGCGTATACGCGGACGGTGAGCTGATCGAGGAAACGCTCGTGGACACGAAGGTGCAGAGAGAGGCCGTAAGCAGGATCGTCGCAGTCGGCACGCGCAGTGAAGTCACGATCCTGTCAGCCGCTTCGCCGGATGTGCAGACCGTCACGAAGGACGGCATCACCTTCGGAGTCAAGAAAGTCATCGAGGCGACCTTGACGGCATACGATTCCGGCCAGGAATCCACAGGCAAGACGGAGGATCATCCGCAGTATGGCGTCACCTACACCGGCACGAAGGTGAAGGAAGGGCGGACGGCGTCAGTCGATCCGGATGTGATCCCGCTGGGCTGGTGGATCTACATCGAGGGGTACGGATTCCGCCGGGCGGAGGATACGGGCAGCGGAGTCAAGGGCAACTGGGTCGATATCTACTTTGACTCGCATGAAATTGCCGAAAATTTCGGAAAAAAGAAAGCCGCTGTCTACATCATCGGTCCTGAACATCCATCGGGTGAATAGTGCCGCCATGTGTGGTATAAAGGGAGAGGAGGTTGCCTCTTCCTTCTTTGTTTATGGACGAGTCGCAGCATGCTGCGCCGGTGCAATGAATCAGGAACAGGCGGCGATCACAAGCTAGTAACGGAAGCTCAAGTCATGAAACGGGGAATGGTAATGATACGGGAAGTCATCGTTGTGGAGGGCAAGGAAGACACGGCAGCCGTGCAGCGTGCGCTTGACGCCGATACGATCGAAACCGGCGGTTCGGCCATCAATCACGAAGTGCTGGAGCGGATCAGGCTGGCCCAGGAGCGGAGAGGTGTCATCGTGCTGACGGATCCGGATCATCCCGGCGAACGCATCCGCAGCATCATCTCGCAGCACGTGCCGGGCTGCAAGCATGCATTCCTGCCGGTATCGGCCGCCAGATACAAGGGAGAGGTCGGCGTGGAGCATGCGTCGCCGGAGGCGATCCGCGAGGCGCTGAGCCATGTCAAGACGGAGGTGCCGGACGCCGAAGCGGCCATCACCTGGGAGGATCTGAGGCGATCCGGCCTCGTCCTGCATCCGAATGCGTCCGCGAGACGCGCGGTGATCGGAGGCCTGCTCGGCATCGGACATGCGAATGTGAAGACGTTCCTGAAGCGTTGCCGGGTATTTCAAATCACGCGTGAAGAATTCTGGAAAGCGTGCGAGCAGATGGGGGATACAGCCGATGAATGAAAAGCGTTCAGCTGCGATGCCTGACATTGCGACGCCGTCAAGGACGCAGCAGATACTGAGAAAATACGGATTCACCTTCAAGAAAAGCCTCGGCCAGAACTTCCTGGTCGATCAGAATATCCTGGACAAGATCGTGTCCGCTGCCGGGCTGACCGAGCGAAGCGGCGTGCTGGAGATCGGGCCGGGCATCGGAGCGCTGACGCAGCATCTGGCTGCCAGCAGCGGCAAGGTCGTGGCGGTGGAGATCGATGACCGCTTGCTGCCGATCCTGCGGGAGCTGTTCGCCGATCAGGCGAATGTCGAGATCGTGAACGGCGATATCCTGAAGCTCGATCTGCGCGCCCTGATCGCGCAGAAGTTCGCAGGCTGCAGCTCCGTGCATGTCGTGGCGAATCTGCCCTATTATGTGACGACCCCGATCATCATGAAGCTGCTGGAGGAGCAGCATGCCCTGCAGAATATGGTCGTGATGATCCAGCGGGAGGTGGCGGAGCGCATGGCGGCCAGGCCGGGCGGCAAGGAATACGGCAGCCTGAGCATCGCGGTGCAGTATTATTGCATCCCCGAGCTGGTGACGATCGTGCCGCATACGGTGTTCATCCCTCGTCCCAACGTCGACTCCGCGGTGATCCGCCTGAACATTCGCCGCGAGCCTCCTGTCCAGGTGCGCGACGAGACGTTTTTCTTCCGGGTCATCAAAGCTTCCTTCGCCCATCGGCGGAAGACGATCTACAACAACCTGGCCGCCAGTTTCCCGAAGCGGGACAAGGCCCAGCTCATGTCGATCCTTAAGACGGCCGGCATCGACGGATCCCGGCGAGCCGAGACCGTATCGATCGGTGAATTCGCCGCGCTGGCGAACGCGCTGCATGAAGCGGGCTTCCACGTGTGATGAGCGGCGCGGACGACATGATGGAGCTGTCCTGAGGAATTGACAGACACCTGATGCCTCCCTTCTCCATACGATGAACGAGGAGGGATGGCTGGATGAAGCAAGGAGATATTGTCGTACGCAAATCGTACGGGGAAGATATACGCTTCCGCATCGAGAGGATCGAGGGCGACATGGCGATCCTGCGCGGTCTCGAGGTGCGGTTGCTGGCCGATTCGCCGCTGTCGGATCTCCTCCTCGCGCAGGTGAGCGAAGAGGAGGCGTACCGCAGATGGGACGCGCTTGCCGAGCAGCGGACACAGAAGCTTCTCGAGAGCGTGAGGTTCCAGAGGCAGCTCTATCGGGGCAGGGAGGCCAGCGAGGGCCGCACGGATGAAGATACCTTCGATCTGCCGGGCAAGGTGCTGCACCTGGACGGCGATCCGAAATATCTGCGCAAATGCATGCAGGTGTACGGACGCCTGAAGATCCCTGCGGAAGGGCACTACCTGCCGGAATCGGACATGGCCGATTTCCTTGGGCGCATCCTGGTGGTGAGCAAGCCGGATATCGTCGTGATCACCGGCCACGATGGCCTGTACCGGAATCATCAGAACAAGTACGATCTGGCCAGCTACAAGAACTCGCACCACTTCGTCAGGGCCGTCCAGGTCGCCCGCCAGTACGAGCGCAACCGGGACGCGTTGACAATCATCGCCGGAGCGTGCCAGTCCCATTTTGAGGCCCTGTTGCAGGCGGGAGCGAACTTCGCCAGCTCGCCGGCGCGCATCCTTATTCATGCGCTCGATCCGGTGCAGGTGGCGGTCATGGCCGCGTACACCTCGATCCGCGAGACGGTCAAGGTGAAAGAGGTGCTGATGAATACGCAATCCGGCATTCGCGGTATCGGCGGATATGAGACCCGGGGCAGTTTTCGTCTTGGCACATCAAAAATGGATTGAATTCTTAATATTTCATTGACAACTCAGACGGAGCATTGTTATAATAATTTTTCTATGTTTGACAGACTGTCCACCTTGCGTTATAATAGATAACGAAAGAGGTGGTAGCTCGTCATGGCAAGGAATTCCTTGAGTGCGATCAAACAGAGTTTGGATTTGCATGTTGGACGCAAGATCCTGTTGCGTGCAAACGGAGGTCGTCGCAAGACGATCGAGCGAACCGGAGTGCTTGAAGAAACCTACCCTTCTGTCTTTATCGTGAAACTGGACCAGGATCAGCATGCCTTCAAGCGAGTATCGTACAGCTATGCCGACATTTTGACCGAATCGGTGGAAGTGACGGTATACAGCGACGAAGGACAAGTTCGCATAACACATATGCCAGAATAGATCCGTTCACCTGCAGCAGTGACCCCACTGCTGTTTTTTTTTGTATCCATAGACCGGTTGCGTCACGGGAGGATGCGCCCTTCATGCCTTATCCAGTATGAATGTCCCGCCAGCCTGCCATACTACGGATAGTCCTCGAATCCAACTCAGGAGGGATGGCTATGGGCAGGCGAAGACGTGGTGTCATGTCTGAGCAGCTGAAGACAGAGCTGGCCAAGGATCTTGGCTTCTATGACAAGGTGCAGCGCGAGGGCTGGGGCGGCATCACGACCAAGGATGCCGGCAATATGGTGAAACGGGCGATCCAGATCGCGCAGCAAACTCTGGCCGGAAAGTGACCGCACACTGCTTCGGAGGATTGCCTCCGGGGCAGTTTTTTTGTGCCCACGCAGGGATGACGATTGGTCCTATTGGCATTGTCTGGCCTTATCCGATATACTATCAGATAAGTCAGGATCGGAATCGATCGGCCTGATACCATTCGATGTAGGAGCCAGAAGCATGATGATCTATGAGAAAGCACCGGCGAAGATCAATTTGACATTGGACATCTTGAGAAAAAGGGACGACGGCTATCACGAGGTCGAGATGGTCATGACCATGGTGGACCTGTCGGACCGACTGGAGCTGGAGACCCTGGATCGGGACACGATCATCATCTCCAGCCCGGTCGGCTACATCCCGCTGGACGAGAAGAACCACGCCTTCCAGGCTGCGAAGCTGATCAAGGAACGCTATAACGTGAAGCAGGGCGTGTATATCCATATCGACAAGCATATCCCCGTATCCGCCGGCCTGGGCGGCGGCAGCAGCGATGCTGCGGCCACGCTGCGCGGGCTGAACCGGTTGTGGGGGCTGAAGATCCCTGACCATGAATTGCAGGCGATCGGAGCGGAGATCGGCTCGGATGTTCCCTTCTGCGTAACCGGAGGCACAGCCGTGGCAACGGGCAGAGGAGAGCGTCTGGAACCGATCGCTTCACCGCCGCCATGCTGGGTCATCCTGGCCAAGCCCGCCATCAGCGTGTCGACCGCCGAGATCTATCGCCAGTTCGACGTGCGGACGAACCAGGAACCGCCGAAGAGCAAGCTGTGCAGACAGGCGATCGAGAACAGGGACTACAAGGCGATGTGCGCCTCCCTTGGCAATATGCTGGAGCAGGTGACGATGCGCATGTATCCCGAGGTCGCCCGCATCAAGGCGTGCATGGAGAAGCTTGGCGCTGACGGGGTGCAGATGTCCGGCAGCGGACCGACGGTCTTCGGCCTCGTTCGCAAGGAGTCGAAGGTCTATCGCATTTACAATGGATTGAGGGGTTTTTGCAAAGAGGTGTACGTTGTCAGGATATTGCCCTGATTTTCAAGCTTTTCCTTGCCTGAAACCGTATATAAATGGTATATTCTCATTATAATATTCGGATTTCGCATTTTGGACTTGACATAAGTCTCATCTCAGGAGGGGGGGAACATCTTGATGAAGAAGCTGAAGAGAAGTTCGCGTCTGGTAGATATGACACAGTACCTGTTGTTTCGCCCCCATGCACTCATTCCACTCACGACCTTTGCTGAACGGTACAATGCGGCCAAGTCCTCGATCAGCGAGGATCTGGCGATCATCAAGGAAGCTTTTGAAACAGAAGGCCTGGGAGACCTGCTGACGGTAGCTGGGGCGGCCGGCGGAGTGAAGTATATTCCCAGATCGCCCAAGTCCCATTCGTTGCAGATCATCGGACGCATATGCTCCATGCTGGAACAGCCGGAGCGCATCCTCCCCGGCGGCTATCTGTATATGACCGACTTGCTGGGTCAACCGTCGATTCTCCAGGAGGTCGGCCGCATGTTCGCTTCGGCCTTTGCGAACCGGGAAGTCGATGTGATCATGACGGTGGAAACCAAAGGCATCCCGATCGCTTATGCGACAGCTTCGTACCTGAACATCCCGGTCGTGATCGTGCGGCGCGACAATAAGGTGACGGAAGGCTCCGCGGTCAGCATCAACTATGTATCCGGCTCGACCAAGCGGATCCAGACGATGTCCCTTGCCAGAAGAGCCTTGCAGGAAGAGGCGAAGGTGCTCATCATCGACGATTTCATGAAGGCCGGGGGAACGATCCAGGGCATGATCGATCTGCTGCGTGAATTCAGGGCGACCGTCAAGGGCGTCGGTGTATTCGTGGAATCGGCCATGCACGGAGAGGAGCAGCTGGTGAACGATTACGTGTCGCTCGCGAAGATCACGAACATCGATCCCAAGCTGAGGCAGATCAAGGTGTTGCCGGGCAATTATTTCAGTGTCAACTGACCTGCGACCATACAGTAACCAAGGAGTTGAACGATAGCATGAACAGCCATATCGAGACGATCTCCACGGCTCAGGCTCCCGCAGCCATCGGGCCCTATTCGCAGGCGATCCGGTTTGGAAACCTGCTGTTTACTTCCGGACAGATTCCGCTCACACCGGAGGGAAAGATCGTGGAAGGCGGGATCGAGGAGCAGACGCATCAGGTATTCCGCAATCTCCAGGCGATCCTTGAGGCCGCGGGAGCGACGTTCAGGGACGTGGTGAAGGCGACGGTCTACATCAAGGACATGAACCAATTTGCGACGGTGAACGAGATCTACGCCTCGTATTTTGGCGATCACAAGCCGGCTCGTTCCACGGTGGAAGTGGCTCGTCTGCCCAGAGACGTGCTTGTGGAAATCGAGCTGACAGCCGCGATCGTTTCCAGCGAAAAAAATGCTTAATAAAATGAAAAAATTTTCTCGGAACAGGCAGGAATTTCGGCGCATTTGTGGAATTATACACCAAACCAGCTAGGCACAAAGGTGGTGAACATAAATGCAAATTACAGATGTCAGACTCCGCCGGGTCAACACGGACGGCCGAATGAAAGCGATAGCATCGATCACGATTGATCATGAGTTTGTCGTTCACGATATCCGTGTCATCGACGGCAACAATGGTCTGTTCGTCGCAATGCCGAGCAAGCGTACCCCTGACGGAGAGTTCCGGGATATTGCTCACCCCATCTCCTCAGCAACGCGCGAGAAGATCCAGTCGGCTGTTCTCGCCGAGTATGATCGTGCGGCTGAAGAAGAAGATGTCGTTGAAGAAGGGGCATGATTTCCAAAAGTTGAAGGGCCTGTGCTTTACGGGCTCTTTTTCTTTTTGCTCATATACAGACATACGGTCGGATGCGGGGAGGCCGCCGATGGGCGGAAACTCCGGTTTCGTAAAGCCGGACGTTATGTTACGATATTAAATATTACAGATCTGACATCATTTATGTGCGCGGAGGTTCATAAGACTATATGAAACGTTATGGAATCGTGCTGGCTGCCGGTCAGGGCAAACGGATGAAATCCAGGACCTACAAGGTGCTTCATCCCGTGTGCGGCAAACCGATGGTAGGCCATGTGACAGACGCATTGAAGCAGGCAGGGATAGACCGGACATTGGTGATCGTAGGACATGGGGCCGATGCGGTGCGCGACTATCTGGGTCAACAGGCCGAGTATGTCATGCAGCATGAACAGCTCGGCACCGGTCATGCCGTGCTGCAGGCGGCACCCATCCTCGAAAGTGAAGACGGGATGTCGATCATCGTATGCGGAGATACTCCGCTCATCCAGGGCGAGACGATCCGGCGCCTGGCGGAGTTCCATGAGCGCAGCGGCGCGGCGGCGACGATCCTCACTGCGGAAGTGGACGATCCTGCAGGTTATGGCCGGATCATTCGCGGCGACAGCGGCGAGGTCGAGCGCATCGTGGAGCACAAGGATTGCAACGCGGCGGAGGCGGCTGTTCGCGAGATCAACACCGGCACCTACGTGTTCGACAATCGCAAGCTGTTCGCGGCGTTGAAGCAGGTCACGAACAACAATGCGCAGGGAGAGTACTATCTCACGGATGTGTTCCGCATCCTGAACGAATCCGGCGAGCGCATCGCAGCGCTGTGCATCGAGGATGTGGCGGAGACGATCGGCGTCAATGACCGGCTGGCGCTCGCCGAGGCGGAGCGGCTTATGCGCTCGCGCATCCTGAAACGCCACATGCTGAATGGTGTGACGATCCTCGATCCGGGGCATACGTATATTGAGAGCGAGGTCGAGATCGGGATGGATACGATCATCTATCCCGGATCGATCCTGAGAGGCCGCACGGTGATCGGCGAGGATTGCGTCATCGGTCCCAATGCGGAACTGTCCAACTCCCGCATCGGCGACGCGGTGAAGATCCGCTATGCCGTGCTGGAGGATGCGTCCGTGGACAGCCGGACCTCGGTAGGTCCATACGCCTATCTGAGACCGGGGACCGCGGTTGGCAGCGACGTGAAGATCGGCGATTTCGTCGAGCTCAAGAACGCGAAGGTCGGCAACGGCAGCAAGGTGCCGCATCTCAGCTATGTCGGTGATGCCGAAGTGGGCGAGCATGTCAACATCGGCTGCGGCGCGATCACCGCGAACTTCGACGGCGTGAACAAGAGCCGCACGATCATCAAGGACCATGCCTTCATCGGCAGCAACAGCAACCTGATCGCGCCGGTGACGATCGGCGAAGGCGCGTATGTGGTGGCCGGTTCGACGATCACCCACGACGTGCCGGATGACGCGATGGCGATCGCGCGTGAGAGGCAGACGAACAAGCTCGGTTATGCCGCGCGTTTCCGGGAACGTATGAAATCGAAAAAAAGGGAATCCTAGTAATGGCAATTCGATAACGGCAAAAGTGAAACGGAGTGAGATCGGTTGTCTTACCAGGACCCGAGCCTGAAGCTGTTCAGCTGCAATTCCAATCGCCTGTTGGCCGAGGAGATGTCGCGCATCATCGGCGTGCCCCTCGGCCAGGCGGAGATCTCCCAATTCAGCGATGGCGAGATCCAGATCCAGCTGCACGAGAGCGTGCGCGGCTGCGATGTGTTCGTGATTCAGTCCACCTGCTATCCGGTCAACGATCACCTGATGGAAATGCTCGTCATGGTCGATGCCCTGAAGCGCGCCTCGGCCAAGACGATCAATCTGGTCATCCCGTACTACGGGTACGCGCGTCAGGACCGCAAGGCGAAATCCAGGGATCCGATCACCGCCAAGCTGGTGGCTGATCTGATCACCGCCGCGGGAGCCCACCGCGTCATCACGCTGGACCTGCATGCGACCCAGATCCAGGGCTTCTTCAACATCCCGGTCGACAATCTGCACGGCGTGCCGATCATCGCCCAGTATTTCCAGGCCAAAGGGCTGGAGGATGTCGTCGTCGTCTCTCCCGACCATGGCGGCGTGGTGCGCGCGCGCAAGCTGGCGGAGAGCCTGAAGGCGCCGATCGCCATCATCGACAAGCGCAGGCCGGAGCCCAATGTGTGCGAGGTCATGAATATCATCGGTGATGTGGCTGGCAAGACAGCGGTCATCATCGATGACATCATCGACACGGCTGGCACGATCGTGCTTGCTGCGGATGCGTTGCAGAAGGCGGGGGCCAGGCGCATCTTCGCCTCCTGCACGCACCCGGTGATGTCCGGCAGGGCAGTGGAACGATTGGAGAACTCGGTGATTGAAGAGATCGTGGTCACCAATACGATCCCGTTCCTCCACGATTCGCGCAGGTTCACCGTCCTGTCCGTGGCGGAGCTGCTCGGCAAGGCAGTCGTTCATGTCCACGAGAATATATCCGTCAGCGTATTGTTTGAAACCGTATAAGACGGTGTGCAAACGAGCATGACACGTTTGAACCTCCTCTGACAGGGGCACATTAGTAACATCTGTTACGAAGGAGGTTCAACAGGGATGAATGACATCATCAACGCAGAGATGAGGCCGTCCGATGCACCGCGCGGGCAGCTGAAGAAGCTTCGCAAGGAAGGGAAGGTGCCCGGCGTCCTGTACGGCAAGGACAGACCCGGCTCGCCGCTCATGGTGGATGCGAAGGAGCTGTTGGCCTTGCTCAAGGACGGCTCAACGCGGATCGTGCAGATGAAGCTGGGCGAGAAGGAAGATATTCCGGTGATGGTGGGCGATGTGCAGCGCGATGCGCTGACCCGCTCGATCTTGCATGTCGATTTTCGCGAGGTCAATATGAATGATCCGATCACCGCCCACGTGCGCGTCGAGATCGTCGGCGAGCCGAAGGCGAACAAGTCGGAATATCTGCTGCATGTGCAGAAGACCGAGGTGGAGGTGCGCTGTCTGCCGGAGCGCCTGCCCGGCGTCATCCATGCGGATATCAGCGGCCTGAACATCGGCAACGGCCTGACGGCCGGTCAATTGAAGCTGCCGGAGGGCGTGGAGCTGGAGGACGATCCGGACGAGGTGATCGCGGTGGTCATGGCGGTGAAGAAGCCGCTCGAACCGGAGGAAGCGGAGGGCGTGCGAGACGCTGCGGCGGGTGAAGCGCCGAAGACGCAGAAGGAATCGGACACGCCCGTGAAGTCCTGAGTCTCGATCCCGGAGGTCGGAACGGCCGCAGGCAGGCACGAGGAAGACCGGCGCAAGCCATGGGCGCCAGGTGGGCGAACGAAGCGGAAACTGCTTCAAGTATCCTTTGCATCCAGGGTTGTATGTTGGCTATAATGCATATAGCGGAGCGGACCGGCTGCTGTCTGCGTTCGGCCGGCCTCGTGCTGTCCGCTCATGTTAGACGGCCCGTCGCATAAGCGGCAGGCTGTGCCATGCAACCACCAGGATGTCTAAAGGAGCTATCGTTCAGTGAAATGGATCGCAGGACTGGGGAATCCAGGCGGCAAATATGAGGGCACACGGCATAATGTCGGCTTCATGGCCGTGGATCGGATGGCGGAGCGATTGGGACTCCGCTGGACGACCAATGCCAGATGCCGGGCACAGATCGCCGAGGGCAGACTGGCAAACGGCGAGACCGTGGTGCTCCTCAAGCCGCAGACGTACATGAATCTGTCCGGAGAATCAGTCAGAGCATATATGGATTACTACAAGCTGCCGCTGGAGGACTTCATCGTGATCTACGACGATATGGACACGGAAGTCGGGCAGCTTAGACTTCGTTACAAGGGCAGCGCCGGAGGGCACAATGGCATCAAATCGATCATTCAGCATACGGGGACGGAGCAGTTCAAACGGATCCGCATCGGCATATCCCGTCCGCCGGAGGGCGTGGATGTCATCCATTACGTGTTGTCCGACTTCGCGAGGTCGGAGCGGGCGATCATCGACAAGGTGCTGGACCTGACATGCGATGCGATCGAGATGGCGTCCGTGGAAGCCTTCGACAAGGTGATGGCGAAGTTCAATGCGATGAAGGCTTGAGTCGCCCGCATCGCAGGGCTTCTCGCAGTCAAGTATTACACGTGTACATTCCGGACATACTGATAGCATCGTTACGCATCGCTATCCGGGAGGTATCAGTATGTCTGTCATCTATTATTGCCGGCATTGTGGGACCAAGGTTGGAGAGATTGCGGATAACACCGTGAGCGAATACGCGCTTGGCTTTCACCATCTGACGCCCGAGGAGAGGTCGGAGCTGATCTCTTATCAGGCAGGGGGGGACATCACGGTGAAGGTCGTTTGTGATTATTGCAAGTCAGCGCTGGACGCGAATCCTGAGCTGTCTCTTCTTCCCAATCCGTTACAATAGACAGGAAGATGCCGCTACTGGCCTGGGCATAGAAAGCCGAGGCCTGTTTGGATATGCGAGAGGAGTGTAAATCTATTGCAGAAATTACTGCAAGCGTTTCAGAACGATCATGACTTTCAGACGATCATCGGCGGTATCCGCTCCGGCATGCGTGAGCAGCTGATCTCTGGCCTGGCCGGGTCCAGCCGGCAGGTGATGGTCGCCGCTCTTCGTCAGCAGCTGGAGAGACCGCTGATCATCGTGACGCATAATCTGTTCGCTGCGCAGAAGATCGCGGAGGATCTGCAGGAGATATGCGAGAGCGACTCGGTCATGCTCTATCCGGCCAATGAACTGACGCTCATCGATATCGCGGCTTCCAGTCCCGAGACGGTGGCGCAGCGCATCGCTGTGCTGTCGAAGCTGGCAACGGGATTCCGCGGCATCGTCGTCGTTCCTTACGCCGGCCTGCGCAAGCTGTTGCCGATCAAGGAAACCTACGCGTCGTCACTGCTGACGCTCAGGGTGGGGCAGCAGGCGGCGCTGCATGACGTGATGGCAGCTCTGGTCAAGCTGGGTTACGAACGCACGGAGATCGTGGAGAAGCGAGGCGAGTTCTGCGTGCGCGGCGGCATCATGGACGTTTACCCGTTATCTTCCGACGAAGCCTATCGGATCGAATGGTTCGATGATGAGATCGATTCGATCCGCGCCTTCGAACCTCCCGATCAACGTTCGGTTGCTAGAGTAGAAGAGATCATGATCACGCCTGCGAGAGAGATCATCGCCGATCAGCGGCGCATGTCGGCTGCCGCTGACCATGCCAGCGATCTGCTGGCGAGACAGCTGGAGAAGATGACGGACAGGCGGGCGAAGGATCAGCTTGCCGATCATATCGGCGAAGATATTGCTAGATTGAGAGACGGGCATTACTTCCAGGAAATCTATAAATATATCTCACTCCTCTATCCGGAGAGACACACGCTCATCGATTATATGCCGGAGGATACGGTGATGCTGATCGATGAGCCGGTGCGGCTGATGGAGACGGCGAAGCAGCTGGAGCGCGATGAAGCGGAGTCGGTAACGGATCTGCTCGGCGAAGGCAAGATGCTGCCGGCTTTTGTGCTGTCCAAAAGCTACGAGCAGGTCATCCAGTTCAAGAGGTTCCCGACGATCTATGTGCAGCTGTTCCTGCGCCAGGTACCGCATACGCAGCCGCAGAATATCGTCAACTTCGTGACCCGTGCGATGCAGAACTTCCACGGTCAGATGAATGTCCTGAAGTCGGAGACCGAGCGCTGGGCGAAGTCCGGCACGCAGGTGCTCATCCTGGCCAGCGATGAGGAGCGGATGAGCCGTCTGAAGCGGGTGCTCGCCGATTACAAGATCGAGATTCCGCTGATCGTGCAGGGCAACCTGCAGAGCGGCTTCGAATATCCGACAGGGCGCATCGCGGTCATCACGGAGAGCGAGGTGTTCTCGCAGAAGCAGCGCAAGGTGCGCCAGGCGGAGCGCAAGCTGGACAACGCCGAGCGCATCAAGAGCTACATGGATCTGAAGGTCGGCGACTACGTCGTGCACGTCAACCACGGCATCGGCAAGTACGTCGGCATCGGCACGCTGGAGATCGATGGCATCCACAAGGACTACATGCACATCATCTACGCCGGCGGGGATAAGCTGTCCGTGCCGATCGACCAGATCGACCTCGTGCAGAAGTACATCGGCTCCGAGGAGAAGGAGCCAAAGCTGAACAAGCTCGGCGGCGCGGAATGGCAGCGGGCGAAGTCAAAGGCGCGCTCCTCCGTGCAGGATATCGCCGACGATCTGATCAAGCTTTATGCCGAGCGCCAGGCGAGCCGCGGCTATGCGTTCTCCAAGGACACCGCCTATCAGAAGGAGTTCGAGGCGATGTTCCCGTACCGGGAGACGCCGGACCAGCTGCGCGCCGTGGCGGAGATCAAGCGCGACATGGAGAGCCCGGTGCCGATGGACAGACTGCTCTGCGGAGATGTCGGCTACGGCAAGACGGAGGTGGCGATCCGCGCCGCGTTCAAGGCGGCGATCGAAGGCAAGCAGGTGGCGGTGCTCGTCCCGACGACGATCCTCGCCCAGCAGCACTTCGAGACGTTCAAGGAGCGGTTCAGCGGCTTCCCGTTTGAGATCCAGGTGCTGAGTCGCTTCCGCAGCCGCAAGGAGCAGAACGAGACGATCAAGGGGCTCAAGGCCGGCACGGTCGACATCGTTATCGGCACGCATCGCCTTCTGTCCGCCGATGTGAAGTTCAAGGATCTCGGCCTGCTCATCGTCGACGAGGAGCAGCGCTTCGGCGTGTCGCACAAGGAGAAGCTGAAGCGGCTGAAGACGAACGTGGACGTGCTGACGCTAACCGCCACGCCGATCCCGCGGACGCTGCACATGTCGATGCTCGGCGTTCGCGACCTGTCGGTCATCGAGACTCCGCCGGAGAACCGCTTCCCAGTGCAGACCTACGTCGTCGAGCACAGCAACTCGCTCATACGCGAAGCGATCGAGCGGGAACTGGCGCGCGACGGCCAGGTGTACTACCTGTACAATCGGGTGCAGGGCATCCATCAGATGGCCGAGCAGATCCAGGCGCTCGTTCCGGATGCGAGGGTCGCCGTCGGCCATGGCAAGATGACCGAGCAGGAGCTGGAGAAGGTCATCCTCGACTTCCTGGACGGGGAGTACGACGTGCTCGTCAGCACGACGATCATCGAGACAGGCGTGGACATTCCGAACGTCAATACGCTCATCGTGCACGATGCGGACAAGATGGGCCTGTCCCAGCTGTACCAGCTGCGCGGCCGCGTCGGACGCTCCAACCGGATCGCCTATGCCTATTTCACCTATCAACGGGACAAAGTGCTCAGCGAGGATGCGGAGAAACGCCTGCAGGCGATCAAGGAGTTCACCGAGCTGGGCTCCGGCTTCAAGATCGCGATGAGGGACCTGGCGATCCGCGGCGCAGGCAATCTGCTGGGCGCCGAGCAGCACGGCTTCATCGCCTCTGTCGGATTCGAGATGTATACGCAGATGCTGGCGGAGGAGATCGAGAAGCGGAAGCTGGAGCTGGATGGCGTGCAGAAGGAAACGGTGAAGGAGTTCTCGACGCAGATCGATCTGCAGATCGATGCTTATCTGCCATCTGAATATATTTACGACAGTATGCAAAAAATCGAAATATACAAGAAAACCGCTTCGGTCAGGACGCTCGGCGACGCGAACGAGCTGCGCGAGGAGATCATCGATCGTTTCGGTCCTGCGCCGCAGGCGGTGGAGAATCTGCTCTCTGTTGCCAGACTGAAGGTCTATGGCAACGAGTACAAGATTGTGTCCATCACACAGAAAGGTCAAGAGATCACGCTCATCATCGACGAGTCCATGAACCGGATGATCGACGGACAGAAGCTGGTGGCGCTGGGCAACCAGTTCGCCAGAAGGGTTCAGTTCAAGTCCGGCTCGAAGATACAGATTGTCTTTAACTGCCGCGGGCTATCTCCGGAGGAGACGCTGGCGCTCATCGAGCAGTTCTTGACCCAATTCGGCCAGTGCCTAAAATCGAAGGAGGTTCTGCAGCATGCTGCGAAGTAGAATTCTGCACAAGATGACGGGTATCATGCTCGCTTTCATGCTGGTGATTAGTCTGGCGGGATGCGGCAAGGATAGCAAACGGACGGTGCCCGGAGACGAGACGAAGATCATCGCTGTCTACGAAGGCGGCCAGGTCAATGAGCAGGAGTTCAACCGATATTACTATGTGGACAAATACTTCAACGAATCGCTTCATGAATATTACGAACAGGGCGATCCGGACGGGTTCAGGGAGCAGATGCTGCAGACCTACATCTCGTTCAAGATCCTGTCGGCAAGAGCGGATGAGGATATGAGAGCTTCCACCGAGCGTGATGTGGAAGAAAGGGTCAAGGAATACGAGAAGCAGCTCAAGAGCAACGCCGATGCGAAAAAGGACTGGGAGAGCAAGTCCGAAGAATGGGGCATCAGGATGGACGACATCGGGCGATACCTGAAGCTCCAGGCGACGGCGGTGAATTATGTCCGTTCGCTGGCGACAGAGGAGAAGATGAAAGAGCTGTATGAGTCGACCCTGGCGACGGACCCGAATGCCTATACGCTGGCAACGGTTCGCCATGTGCTGGTCGCCTTTGAGCCTCAAGGCGGTGAAGCGAGGACAAAGGAGGAGGCGCTCCAGCGCGCCCGGGAAGTGAAGGCGAAGCTGGATGCGGGCGCCGACTTCGCCGAGATCGCCAAGGAATATTCGGACGATCCCGGGTCGAGCGCGCAGGGCGGCAGGTACGTCTCCAATCCGGTGAGCGATTGGGTGGAGCCGTTCAAGCAGGCGGTGCTGGCGCTTGACATCGGCGAGATCAGCGAGCCCGTGGAGACGGAGTACGGTTACCACGTGATCCTCGTGGAACAGCGCAAGGATCAGACCTATGAGGAAGTCAAGGATCTTCTCCAGGGTCAGGTGGTCAATCAGATCTACAGCGACTTCATGGAGGACGAGCTGCCCGTGCTGATCCAGGAGATCCGCCTGCCGACTTCGGAGGACGGTTCGGAGGACGCGCAGGATGGAGCAGACTCGGGCGATGAATCGGACAAGGCCGGTTGAGGGCGTCATGCGGTTCGCTGTTTGAGGATTGAATCGCGCGGGACGGTCATCCGATCCCTTCCAAGGGCGCGGAGATGCGGCAAGTGCATAAAAAAATGGGAACGGAAGAACACTATGGACAGCAACAAATCACTCCTGGCAGCTGTCATGAACGATCAAATCCCTGTATCCAGTGACAAATACAAACTTCAAGGAAAGCGAGGCAACAAGATCGATGAAAGCAACTGGAATTGTTCGTCGAATCGACGATTTGGGCAGGGTCGTTATTCCGAAAGAAATTCGCCGCACGTTGCGCATACGCGAGGGAGATCCCCTGGAGATATTCGTGGATCGCGATGGAGAAGTCATCCTCAAGAAATACTCCCCCATTGGCGAGCTGGGTGATTTTGCCAAGGAATATGCGGAGTCGCTGTACGAGAGCACCGGTCACATCACCATGATCTCCGACCGCGATACGATGATCGCGGTGGCCGGCGCATCGAGGAAGGAATATCTGGAGAAGAGCGTGGGCTCCGCGGTGGAAACCGCGATGGAATCGCGCAAGACGGTTATGGAGACGAATCCGGGCGAGTACGACATCATTCGTGACGTGTCGGAGCATTATTCCTCCTATGTCATCGCCCCGATCATCGCTGGCGGTGATCCGATCGGCTCGGTGATCCTGTTGTCCAAGGATGACGGAGTCAAGATGGGGCAGCTGGAGATCAAGATGGCTGAGACAGCTGCAGGCTTCCTTGGCAAGCAGATGGAGCAGTAATCGAATCGTGATAGTACACAGACTTCCGTATCCTGCGGAAGTCTTTTCGCGTGCGGATGGATGGGTCTTCGTCCGGCCTTGCGCATCGTCTGGACAGGAAGGCGGCAGGCCGACGGGGGCGCGTCCTTCGGTTGTGCCCGCGGTTTAGCCTCTTGCGTGACAGGTTTGAATCGGCGGGCATTTGGTGGTAAAGTTTGGAGTGAATGATTTTCGTTTGAAGGCCGGCGGGGAGCGACAGGAGCGGCCATCTTTCGGCGCCGCGTCACCGGGAGAGACAGCCACATCCCCGCGGTGACCAAGGGATGGAGAATAGCATGATGGAGCATGGGCACGAAGCGGCGGTTGAGGGGAATCGCCGACTGATCAAAGGCATCGCGGTGCTGGGAGCGGCAGCGGTCATCTCCAAGCTGCTCGGCACCCTGCAGAAGATCCCGCTGCAGAACATCGCGGGTGATGAAGCGTACGGGATCTATTCCGCCGTCTATCCGTTTTATATATTGATCCTGTTCCTCGCAACGGCCGGTTTCCCGACGGCGGTTTCCAAGCTGGTCTCGGAGCAGGTGGCAGGCGGCAACCTGCAGGAAGCCCATCGCATCTATCGGCTGTCTTCGATGGTTCTGATGCTGACCGGATTGGCCGGTTTCCTGTTCATGTACCTTGGCGCGGGCACCATCGCTGACTGGATCGGCAGCCGACAAGCGCAGCCGGCAGTGCGCAGCGCATCGTACGCGCTGCTCCTCGTGCCGATCATGGCCGCCTCGCGCGGCTATCATCAGGGCTTGCAGAACATGATCCCGACAGCCGTCTCGCAGGTGGTGGAGCAGACGGTGCGGGTGACGGTCATGATCGTGCTCCTGCTCGTCCTGACGGAAGCCCATGCTTCCAGCGGCACGATCGCAGCCGGCGCGACCTTGGGCTCTGCGGCCGGCGCCGCAGCCGGGCTGATCGTCATGCTGATCTACGATCTGCGGGAGCGCGCCGCGCGGAACAGACAGGGCGCGGCCCGAGAGGCCAGGACCGATAAGCGGGCGCCGCGCGCCCTGCTCCTGAAGCGGATCGTCAGCTACGCCATGCCGGTGGCGCTTGGCTCCATCGCGGCGCCGATCATCAGCATGATCGATTCCTTCACCTTGCCGCAGCTGCTGGTGCGGCAAGGCCTGGACGAGAGCGAGGCGCTGCATCAGTTCGGCGTGTACTCGCGCGGCCTGCCGCTCGTGCATCTGGTCGGCATGCTGTTCAGCTCCATGGCGGCGGCTCTGGTGCCGTCGCTGTCCGATGCGAGCGCCCAGGGCAAGCATGCGCTGGTGCGGTACCGGGCCGAGCTGTCCATCCGGCTCACCTGGCTCATCGGACTCGCCGCCTCCGCTGGTCTGGCCGCCGTCAGCTTGCCGGCGAACATCATGCTGTTCACTGACGCAAGCGGCACCTGGACGATGGTGATCGTCGCCTGGACGGCGATGTTCAGTTCGCTGGGCGCCACGACCGCCGCGATCCTCCAGGGCATCAGCCGGGAGAAGCTGCCGGCCTTGCATCTGCTGATCGCCGCGGCGATCAAGGTCCTGCTGAATCTGCTGCTCATCCCGCCGCTCGGCATCGCCGGCGCGGCCTGGTCCGGCGTGATCGCCAACGCGGCCGCCTGCTGGCTGAACGTGCGGGCGGTGAGGCGGCACGTCGGCATCTCCTGGCGGTGGCGGGAGGCCCTCGCGCGGCCGATCCTGTCCGTCGCCGCCATGCTTGGCGTGATCGCCGCGCTGTATGGGCTGTTCGCGCTGCTCACCGCGCTGACCGGCACAGCGGAGAGCGATCGGCTGTGGAATACCGGCCAGGCGCTCGTCATGATCGCGGTCGGCGCCGCCGCCTTCGGCCTGGCCGCGCTGAGGAGCGGGGCGCTCAGCGAAGCCGAGCTGCAGCTGGTGCCCGGGGTGTACAGGCGCCTGTCGCCGCTGCTCCGCAGATGGCGCATCCTGCCCGAGAGGCAGGCTGGCGTGGGCGAGCGGGGCGCGGGTACGGACGATCCTGCCTGAACGGCGATATCGTTCCAGGATTGGCATGCCCCGGATCGCCGATCCAACTGACCCTATCTGACCATATAGACGAGGAAGTGATTGCAGATGAAAGGTTCGATTACGGTCGTCGGGCTCGGGTCCGGTGACGAGACGCAACTTACGCTTGGCGTCCTGCGGCGCCTGGAACAGGCGGATGCGCTGTATCTGCGCACGGAGCATCACCCGGTCACGGCTTACCTGCGCAGCCTGGGCATCGCATACCGCAGTTTCGATGATCTGTATGAAGCGCATGACCAGTTCCATGACGTGTATGCGGCGATTGTGGATCGCCTGCTGAAGGAAGCATCGGACAGGCCGGACAGCCAGATCGTCTACGCTGTGCCCGGCCATCCGCAGGTGGCTGAAGCAACGGTGCAGATGCTGCGCGCGCGAGCTCCGGAGGAAGGCATCGAGTTGACGATCCTCGGCGGCGAGAGCTTCCTCGATCAGGCGTTCCTGCGATTCGGCATCGACCCGCTGGACGGCTTCCAGCTGGTCGACGCGACGAAGCTGGAGCTCTACCGTTTCGAGCCGACGATCCACACGATCTTCGCGCAGGTGTACGACCGCCTGACCGCTTCCGATGTGAAGCTGAAGCTGATGGAATGGTATCCGGATGATCATCCGGTCGTCGTCGGGCATGCGCTTGGCGTCGCGGGCGAGGAAGTGATCCGGGAGATTCCGCTGTATGAGCTTGATCGGATCGACGGTTACGGCAATCTGTCGCTGGTCTGGGTGCCGAAGGATGAACGGGAATCCCTTCGCAACAAGAGCTTCGACAGGCTGCACGAGATCGTCGCGATCCTGCGCAGCCCGAACGGTTGCCCCTGGGACCGGGAGCAGACCCACACGAGCATCCGCAAGAACCTGATCGAAGAGACGTATGAACTGCTCGAGACGATCGATGAGGACGATCCGGTTCATATGCGCGAGGAGCTGGGCGACCTGCTGCTGCAGATCATGCTGCATGCGCAGATGGAGCAGGAGGTCGGCACATTTACGGTGTACGATGTGATCGCGGAGCTGAACGAGAAGCTGATCCGCCGCCATCCCCATGTGTTCGGCGACAAGTCGGCAGGCGACGCGGAAGAGGCGCTCAGCAACTGGGAAGCGATCAAGAAGGAAGAGAAGCGCCAGGCAGGTCAGGATGTGGAGCGCATGTCCGTGCTGGCCGGAGTGCCCAAGGATCTGCCGGGCCTGATGAAGGCGCTGAAGCTGCAGAAGAAAGCGGCGAAGGTAGGCTTCGACTGGGACAACAGCCGCGACGTCTGGGCCAAGCTGGAGGAGGAGCTTCAGGAACTGCGCGAGGTGATGGATGATCCGGCCAAGGAGGAGGAGCGGGTCGACGAGCTGGGAGATCTGCTGTTCGTGATCGTCAACCTGGCGAGATTCATGAAGGTGGACCCGGAGGAGGCGCTGGCGCGCACCAATCGCAAGTTTATGCGAAGATTCGCTTATATCGAGGAGCAACTGCGTTTAAGAGGCAGAACTTTTGACCAAACTGATCTTGAAGAGATGGAAGCGTGGTGGCAGGAGGCCAAGCGTCACTGATCCCGGAGACCGGCCGGCATGTGTTCGCAATCTGCGATTTATCACCAAAAAAATTTAATGAAGAACCTTCCTATAGCAGGAATTTCCTCATCAAGGAAGAATACATACATTCATGCGCATCATCATGTATCAAGGTTTTCACGCCGTCATAAAGGCGTGAAAGTTGATTAAACATTCATTATATCAGGAGGTTTAATGAAGTATGAACAAGACAGATCTGGTGAACAACATTGCTGCGAAGAGCGGATTGACGAAGAAAGACGTTGAAACTGTGCTGAACGGTTTCCTGGGAGAAGTGACGGACGCTCTCTCCAAGGGCGAGAAGGTGCAGCTCATCGGCTTCGGCACATTCGAAACTCGCAACCGCTCCGGCCGTGTAGGTCGCAATCCGCAGACGGGCAAGACGATCAACATTCCGGCCACGAAGATCCCAGCTTTCAAAGCAGGCAACAAGCTTAAAGAAGCCGTGAAATAATGCGTCTGGACAAGTACCTCAAAGTATCGCGCCTGATCAAGCGTCGCACTGTCGCGAAGGACGTCTCCGAGCAGGGCCGGGTATGGCTGAACGGTCGTGAGGCGAAGCCCAGCGCAACAGTCAAGCCTGGCGATGAGCTGAAGATCCAGTTCGGCCAGAAGCTGGTGACGGTTCGGGTAGAGCGAGTTTCCGAGACTGTACGCAAGGAAGAAGCTGGCGACATGTACACAGTCTTGAAGGAAGAAGGCATCGGTTCCTGAGAGCCGAGTCTTCTTTTTTTATGTTTTTATGACTGTGCAGATCGCTGGCAGCCCGTCAACTGGCATGCAACTTTTCTGGCCGAAGGTGGTCTAAAACCGGACTCGTCCTCATAGCATTAGTGGTAAAAGAGGAGGGTACAGGCCATGATCGAACCGGTGAAGAACAAGCGTCAGGAAATCAAAATGCTGAACCGCAAGCTGCTCGAAATATCCGGCGTCAAGAACGTGGACAGCTTCGACAGCGAGGAGTTTCTGCTGGAGACGGAATGCGGCTATCTGACGGTTCGCGGAGCCAATCTGCATATCAAGAATCTCAACCTGGAGCAGGGGCTCGTCGCCATCGAGGGCACGGTGAACGACCTGACCTATCTGGACTCTAACGCTCCGGGCAAATCAACGGGATTCTTCAGCAAGCTGTTCAAGTGAGCCTGCAGACGCAATTTCTGACGCTGTGGATGATGTTCGCCTGCGGCTGTATGCTGGGCGGGATCCTCGATGCGTATCGGGTCATCACGGGCCTCACTCGCATGAAGCGTTGGCTCATCCCGCTGTTTGACATCCTGTACTGGCTCGGCGCGATGGTGCTGGTGTTCCGGGTATTGTATGTGAGCAATCTGGGAGAGGTGCGGCTGTTCGTCTTTCTCGGATTGCTCGCCGGACTGGCGATCTACTATGCCACGATCAGCACCTATGTGATGCGCCTGGTCCGACGTCTGCTGTTATGGCTTGCAGCATGCTGGCGATTCACCATCCGGATTTTCCGCGTGCTCGTCATCATTCCGCTCATCTATGTATATCGGGCTGTGCTTGCGGTGCTGATGTTTTTCGGGACGGCTACTATTTTCCTTTGTAAATTTGTGCTACAATTGGTGTATCCCTTGTGGAAGCTCTTGCGCCGATTGATGGTCGCATTGGCGAGGCTGTTAAGACTTGAACCTGCGTTTCATCGGGCGCGCACATGGATATCCCGCTTCAAGCGCAGATTATAGGGGGATGGTATACGCAATGCCACTAGACGATATGCCGTATAGGGCGGATACGCGTCCTGCATCTGGCAAGGGCAAGAAGCGTCGGATCCGGCTGTTTATGATCATTCTGCTAGGTTTTCTGGTATGGTCCGGGTACACCTTCTACGATCAACAGACGCTCGCAGAGGAGAAAGAAGAGCAACTGGCGGAGACCGAGCAGAAGCTGGCAGAGATCCTTCAACTGAATGCGGATTACAAGCGTGAGATCGAGCGGCTGCAGGATCCGGAATACATCGAGCAGCGCATCTACAAGGACCTGCAGATGAAGAAGGACGGAGACACGCTGTATCAGGTATATCCGTAAGTATCCTTATTGACCGTTAAGCCGCCTTCGGTTATAATCGGCATAACACAAATTATCTATCCGACAGGCATTCCAAGGGAGGAACATCTGATTTTATGGCAATTGAAGTAGGCACGAAGTTAGAGGGCAAGGTGACGGGTATCACCCATTTCGGAGCATTCGTTGAGCTTGCGGGGGGTGTCACCGGACTCGTGCACATATCGGAGGTGGCCGACAACTACGTCAAGGACGTAAATGACCACTTGAAGATTGATGATGTCGTTACTGTGAAAGTGATCAATGTAGACAAGGACGGCAAAATTGGTCTTTCTATCAAACAAGCCATCGATCGCCCTGCCGGCGACAGACGTCCTCCTTCAAGTGACAGGAAGCCTTACGGTGATAGAAAGCCCTATCGCGCAGACCGCTCCGGCGGTTATCGCAATGACAGCAAACTATCATTCGAAGACAAGATGTCCAGATTCCTGAAGGACAGCGAAGAACGCATCTCTTCCCTAAGGAAGAATACCGATTCGAAGCGCGGCGGTCGCGGATCCAGACGGTCGTAATGTCGTAATGGCGAAGGTGCGCAAGATCCCTGTCTTCGCATAATTCTATAAGAGCGATCATAGAAGCTGGCATACACCTGATGGTGGACGCCAGCTTTTGTTATGCGCAGATCGAGGGATGTCCGGGCTTGCCAGGGCATGGCGCCGCGCGGTATGCTGGAGGGAGTCTTGGGAGAATCATGGCGATCACGAGCAGGAATGGGCGGATCCGGAGCATGGCCGATCTCCCCACGCATGGGGCCGTGCCATCGGCTGGTACTGCATGGCGGTCGTGGATGTCCTCGATTACCTGCCGGTCCATCATGCGAAGCGCGGTCAGCTGATCGGCATCTTCGAGCGGCTGATCGATGCGCTGGTGCGCGTGCAGGACGAGAAGAGCGGCGTGTGGCACCAGGTGTTGGGGCAGGAGGGTCGGCCGGGCAACTATCCGGAGGCGTCCTGCACCGCGATGATCGTCTATGCCGGCTTAAAGGCCCTGCGGCTGGGCTATCTGAGCGGTCGTTACCTGGAGCCGATGGTTCGCGCCCATGACGGCATGCTGAGGCAGTTTGCCGAGATCGATGAACAAGGCCATGTCCATGTGCATCGCATCAACCGCGTCGCCGGCCTCGGCGGCCATCCATATCGCGACGGCTCTTATACGTACTATGTGCAGGAAGAGGTCGTATCCGACGATCCGAAGGGCGTGGCCCCGTTCATCATGGCTTGCCTGGAATATGAGAGGCTCGTCGGCGGACCGGTGGCCTGACGGCAGGTCCTGCCGCCTGTCGTGATGCTCTCCATATCCTGTTGGACCGGAAGCTGGCATTCGCCCTGATGGCGGATGTCAGCTTCTTTCGTCATTGAACCGCCCGCAGCAGCAGGCTTCGCGCCTGGGCCTGCCGGAAGGGATGATCGGTCGGGGCGGATGAAACTCAAGGCATGAGCTGAGGCGGGAGCGGGCGTTGACGGTTCGCATCGTTGGAAAGTTATGTCGAGCTATATTTTTCGTTCGACGGTATCGCACCATTTGTGCAATAATTCATCGCCGTTCTCCGATGGTGGTGCGGAGGACGTGACAGGGGAAGGGAGCGTTAAGGAAGGTTCCGATCGTCGCTGCGAATCGTCTGGCGTCTGCTGCCGCAAGCGATCGCACGGCTTCGCGGCGCTCTGGAGCAAGTCAGATTCTTGTCGGAAAATGCTCCGGCCCGGCCAACCGATTGTGACAAACTTCTGGAACGCAGCCGTTCTATAATAAGGGGCACACGAATATGAATATAGGTGGTGCTTCGCGATATGCTGAATTGGAACGGATCCCCCAATCGGTCGCCTGGTCATGAACGAGTGCCTGCCCCGATGGGCAGCCGGCTGAAGGCCCTTGTCTTCCAGAACCGCATCGCGCAGACGATCGCAGCGAGGAAATGGACGATCGCCCTCGTGCTGATGGGTCTGTTGCTTGGACGAGCCGTGATCCTGGACGAGCTGTCTCCCTTCGCGCTGGCCTTCTTCGGCGTGGTCTATTTCCTGCGCCGGGACGCCATCCGCTGGGTGACTGCCGCCTTGCTGCTGGGCGGCTTCCTCGCCGCCGGCGGGGTCGGCCCGGAGGTGCAGATGGGCATGCTGGCAGCGCAGATGCTGGTCTTCCTGGGTCTGCAGAGGGGACTCGAGAACTTCGGCAAGGCGGAGATCGTATACGCGCCGATTCTCGTCTTCGTATCGTCCTTCTTCGTGGATCTGGTCGCCAGCGTCATGCAGACGAGCGTCTCCTGGTACGGTCTGCTGATGGGGGGTGTGGAGGCAGGGCTCAGCTTTATCCTCACACTCATCTTCCTGCAGGCGATCCCGGTGTTCACCCTGACGCGCAAACATTATCAGCTCAAGAACGAAGAGATCATCTGCCTCATCATCCTGCTCGCCTCGATCATGACAGGGACCGTCGGCTGGGTCATCGGAGAAGCCGTGTCGATCGAGCACATCTTCTCGAGGTATCTCATCCTGATCTTCGCCATGGTCGGCGGGGCCGCGCTGGGCGCATCGGTCGGGGTGGTGACAGGGCTCATCCTGAGCCTGGCCAGCGTAAGCGCCGTCAGTCAGATCGGGCTGCTGGCCTTTGCCGGACTGCTGGCCGGACTCTTCCGGGAAGGGCGCAGAGCGGCGGTATCCTTCGGTCTGCTGCTGGGCTCATCGATCCTGTCTTTCTATGTTAGCGAGTCGGAGCATATCCTCTATTCGATGTGGGAATCGCTGATCGCCATCGCCCTGTTCCTGCTCACTCCCCGCAGCGTGCTCGATATCGTCGCCAAGTATGTGCCCGGCACGCAGCAGAACATCAAATCGCAGTATGATTATGCGAGGCGGGTCAGGGACATCACCGCATCCCGCGTCAGGCAGTTCTCGGCGGTATTCCGTCAACTGTCCCAGAGCTTCCAGCCGGTGCGGGAGGAGCCGGAGGTGAAGCAGGAGCAGCAGGTGGGGCATTTCATGAATCAGGTGGCGGAGCGGGCCTGCGCGACCTGCTGGAAGCAGCGGAAATGCTGGGAGGAGAACTTCCAGCACACCTATCGTTGGATGACCGACATGATCAGCGCCGTCGAGACGGTGCCGGAGATGACGAAGCAGGATATCCTGCCGGAATGGCGAAGGTCCTGCGTGAAGTCGGAGGGCGTGCTCGAGATCATGAAGGAGCAATATGCGCTGTACCAGCATGATCAACGGTGGCGCAAGCAGATCCAGGAGAGCCGGATGCTCGTGGCCGAGCAGCTGTTCGGCGTGTCACAGGTGATGGAGGATCTGGCGAACGAGATCAAGCGCGAGGGGCAGGAGCTGTTCCTGCAGGAGGAGCAGATCAGGCAGACGCTGGAGGAGCTGGGCCTGCCCATCCTTGGCATCGATATCATCAGCCTCGAGGAAGGCAATGTGGAGATCGAGATCACCCACCAATACAACAAGGGCCTGGACGAATGCCGCAAGATCATCGCGCCGCTCCTGTCGGATATTCTCGGGGAGAATATCGCGGTCAAGCGGGAAAGCTACGAGCATGCGAAGGACGGTTACTACGTCGCGCACCTCGGTTCGGCGAAGGAGTATGAGGTGGAGACCGGCATCGCCGGCGCTGCCAAAGGAGGCAATCTGCTGTCCGGAGACAGCTTCAGCACGGTCGAGCTGAGCAACGGCAAGTTCGCGGTGGCGCTGAGCGACGGCATGGGCAATGGCGAGCGCGCCAAGCTGGAGAGCAGCACCGCGCTGTCGATCCTGCAGCAGCTTCTCCAATCCGGGATGGATGAGGAACTGGCGATCAAATCGGTCAATAACGTCCTCTTGTTTCGCTCGACCGATGAGATGTTCGCCACGATCGACGTGGCCCTGATCGACCAATACAATGCGCATACGACCTTCCTGAAGACCGGCTCAACGCCGAGCTTCATCAAGCGCGGCGGCGAGGTGATCACGATATCGGCCAACAATCTGCCGATCGGCATCCTGCAGGATATCGAGATCGAGCTGGTGCGCCTGCAGCTGATGCCCGGCGATACGCTCATCATGATCACGGATGGCATCTATGACGCGCCGGGCCACGCGGTGAACAAGGAGCTGTGGCTGAAGCGGCTGATCCATGAGATCCAGTCGGATGATCCTCAGGAGATCGCCGATCTGCTGCTGGAGAAAGTCGTCCGCTATCACCAGGGCGAGATCAACGATGATATGACGGTCGTGGTGGCGAGCATTCGCAAGTACAAACCGGAATGGGCGACGTTCCGTCTGCCCAACGCGCCGCGCATCGAGCGGCCGAAGGTCGTCAGTTGAACAGATGGGCGGAAGCGGCATCGGGGGATGCGCGGCATGAGAGTGCCGCCGCATGGAGCTTCATGCCGCATCCAGTGTCAGACAGGAGGTGTCGGTCAACTTCATGGCGAGCGCACAGGATGCAGTCCGGTTGAGTGGGAGGTTTGCTGTATGGAGTGATGCTGGCTTGTCCGGTGTCGCTCTTTTTTATTGGTGACAGGGAAGGTAACGGAAAGTTGCCGCCTCATCCCGATCACCGGTTGAAGCGATGCGTTCGACCGCCGGTCCGATATTCATTCCCCCGTCCGGACAAGTGTCGGGCGGATTCCTGGCATACGCGACTAAACCTTCTCAGAATTGGCGAAACTGCTTAGTAGAATCAGATGCTAGGAATGAGAGGGTGAGTGAGTTGCTGAAACAGATCATCTTGATCACAGACGGTTGCTCCAATACGGGCCTGAACCCGGTGGTGGCGGCTGCGCATGCTGCGAGCGCGGGAGTGACGGTGAATGTGATCGGCGTTGTGGATCATGGAGAGATCGGCAAGAGCGGGGCGGCGGAAGCAGATGCGATCGCCCAGGCGGGTGGCGGCATGTGCCGGATCGTCAGCCTGCGTGAGCTGGCGCAGACAGTACAGATGATGACACGGAGGACGGTGGCCCAGACGATCCGGCAGGTGGTGGAGCAGGAGCTGAAGAAGACGTTCGCCGTCGATTCGGTGGAGAAGCTCTCTCCGGTCAAGCGGGCGCATGTGGTGAAGGTGATGGACGATCTGGGCGAGACCGTATCGCTGCGCGTCTGCCTGCTGATCGATGCCAGCGCGAGCATGAGGCCCAAGCTGCGCTCCGTGGAGGAGGCGGTGCACGATCTGTCGCTCAGTCTGGAGGCCAGGTCTGGCCAAAGCGAGATCAGCGTGATGTACTTCCCCGACGGGCACGAGCTGACCGCGGGGGTGGCCGTGCCGTGGACGAAAGCGCCTTCGGAGATCCGGAGCGTGTTCAGGCACCTTGAGATGCAGGGCGTGACGCCGACCGGACCTGCGATCATGAGCGCCTTGCAATACATAACGGGGGAACGCACGGAGACGGCGGGACAGCGGGAGCTGGCCGCACGCCGCGAAGCCGCGCCGGGAACGGGGCTGCTGCAGGACTATGTCGTATGAGCTTCGCTTGCTACCTGGCGATCGCATCGTCGGCAGATGGAATGGTCGTTCCTATCGGGTGGAACAGAAGCTGGGGGAAGGGGCCAATGGCCAGGTCTACCTGGTGACAGGCGCCGCCGGACTCTGCGCGCTCAAGCTCGGGTACAGCGCCGTTGATCTCCAGTCGGAGATCAACGGGCTGATGGAGCTGCGGTTCGGGACGGGCAACAGCGGCAGCTATGTGCTCGATACGGACGATGTGACGCTGGGCGGGCAGGAGTACCCGTACTATGTGATGCGATATGTGCAAGGCGTTACCCCTTCCCGGTTCCTCGCCGAGAACGGAATGGACTGGTATCCGGTCATCGGCTGGCGTCTGCTGACAAAACTGTCAGAATTGCATGATCGCGGGTATATATTCGGAGACCTGAAATCTGATAATATATTAGTGTCCGGTTATGGGACAACGGAGTTGATCGATTACGGGGGGCTCACCCGCTTCGGCAAGGCGGTCCGCCAATACACCGAGCTGTATGATCGGGGGTATTGGCGGGCCGGGCCGCGTTCGGCCGACGCGGGGTATGATCTGTTCGCCTTTGCCGTTCTGTGCCTGGAGCTTGCCGACAGCGGCGGCAGGCTGGCGCTTCTGGCGAACGACCCGGAGCGGAGCGCGACGAAGCTCGTTCGCCTCGCCGATCAGCTGCCGGCCTGTGCCGTCGTGGCGCCGGTGCTCAAGGCCTGCCTGACAGGCGGGCTGCGCAGCGCTGAGGAAGCGAGGGCGGCATGGCGCAGGTGTGTCTACGCTGCAGGCGCTGATCGCGCCGAAGTGCACAGGTCCCCTCCGGCAGCCCTGACCGCCGTTCTGGCCGGGACTTTCATCCTGTCGGTCATCGCGTTCGGGGCGGCGTTGTATTGGAGCATCAGCTAGTTCAGACAGATGGAAGGTTTCCCCGGCATGATCGTGGCATGGAGCCGTTCGACGGCGGGACAGGTGCAGCGACCCTCAGGGCAGCGACCGATCCGTGCCATCCGATCTTGTGTCCAGGGAGAGGGAGGAGCGGAGGTCGATGTCGATCGAGCTTCGGATGGAGCAGTATATCAGGCAGGAAGGTCTCCTGGATCCGGGCGACAGCGTCATCGTGGCCGTATCGGGCGGTCCGGATTCGACGGCGATGCTGCATCTGCTGCGGAAGCTGGCGCCCAGGTGGCAGCTGAAGCTGCATGTTGCGCATATGGACCACGGCTTCCGGGGGGAGGAATCCCGCCGCGAGGCGGAGTGGGTGGCCTCACTGGCGGATGAGCTGGGACTGGAGTGCACGGTGAAGTATGCGGACGTGCCGGCGCTCGCGGCGGAGGCCGGAGGCAACGCGCAGGAACTGGCCAGAGAGGTCCGCTATGCCTTCCTGCTGGAGACCGCGCGCCGGGTGGGCGCAGGCGTCATCGCCCTCGGCCACCATGCCGATGATCAGGCCGAGACCATCCTCATGAAGCTGATCCGCGGCGCTTCCTTGTCCGGCCTCTCCGGCATGTCGCCAGTCTCCGTTCGCCAAGGGGTGAAACTCGTCCGGCCGCTTCTTCGTATATATAAGGAAGAAATCGTGACCTTTCTGCAGGAGCATGGATACGGTTACTGCGAGGACAGCAGCAACCTGGCGCGCAAGTACGCGCGCAACCGGCTGCGTCTCGACGTCCTGCCGATGCTGAGAAGCTTCAATCCCGAGCTGGCCGGAACGCTGGGCCGCATGGCGGATATCCTGCGCGACGAGGACCGCTTCCTGCACCGTCTGGCGGAGGATGAGGCGAAGCGGTTGTTCCGCTGTTCGGCAGGCAGCTGTGCCGGATCGCGCGAGAGGTTTCTGAAGCTTGATGTCGCTTTACAAAGAAGAGTGATTAAACTAATATTAAGTTATCTGTGTGAAAATCAGGAACAAGCGGAATCGATACATATCGAACAGGTGCGAGAAGCTATCCGGCAGGCAGCTTCTCCTTCCATTGCGCTCGATCTGCCGGGCGCCAGGTTCATGCGCGAGTACGATGAATTGCGGTTCACCGCAGGCGCTCGCCCGAGCGATTCGAGAGCCTACCAGTATACCGTACCGCATCCGGATTATCGGTTGATGATAGAGGAGACTGGCGTGGAGCTTCATTTCCGCCAGCTGGCGCGCGCCGAGCTCGCCCCGTTTAGGGACGGTCATGGAATCGATGAGAGAAGCGCATACTTTGACCGGGATGCAGTGGTCTTTCCGCTTACTGTCAGAAGCCGCTTGCCAGGGGATCGCATCCAGCTCCCCAACCTGCCCGGCACGAAGAAGCTGAAGGAGTTGTTCATCGATCTGAAGGTGCCGGTGAGCGTGCGGGACAAGGTGCCGTGCATCGTCGACGGGGAAGGCAGGCTGCTCTGGGTATGCGGGATCAGACGTTCACGGCATGCGCCGGTCACTGACGAGACGAAATCGGTGCTCAGCATCACGCTTGATTCAGAATGAGAGCCTGTTTCACGACATACAATAATTAGGAGGGTAATTCTTTTGCACAACGACATCCAGGAAATCCTGTTCACCGAGGAACAAATTCAGGACAAGATACGCGAATTGGGACAAATGATCAGCGAGCAGTACAAGGATCGCAATCCGCTCATCATCTGCGTGCTGAAAGGTGCCTACATGTTCATGGCGGATCTGACGAAGCGAATCACGATCCCCATTGAAGTGGACTTCATGGCGATATCCAGTTATGGACAGTCTACCAAGTCCTCCGGAGTCGTCAAGATCATCAAGGATTTGGACGTGTCCGTGGAAGGGCGCGATGTGATTATCGCCGAGGACATCATCGACAGCGGCTTGACCCTGAGCTATCTGGTCGATGTTCTGGAGAGACGCAATGCGAAGTCTGTGTCCATCGTAACGCTCTTTGATAAACCTGCTGGCCGTAAAGTAGAACTGGAGGCGGATTATAAAGGATTCATCCTGCCTGATGCATTTGTCGTCGGCTTTGGATTGGACTATGCCGAGAAATATCGCAATCTCCCGTACATCGGAATCCTGAAACCGGAAGTCTACGCCTAGACGATTGCATCCGTCCGTCGAATTGTATTCACGGGATAGCCATGTTAAAATGAGTAGAACTTCTGCTGCACAGCAGCATCAAATGTACCACTGAGAGGAGGGTGGGGATGAATCGATTCTTAAAAAATACCGCATTTTACTTGATCATCATACTTATTACGGTAGGAATCGTAAATATCATCAGTTCGAATAACGAACAGAGATCCGAGTTAACATACGATGTTTTTCGTTCCCAACTTGAGCAGAAAAATATTGTCGATGTCACCGCCAAATTTGACGGGTATACGTACTATATCACCGGTACGATGAAGGTCAACCCGAATCCGAGCGTATATCCCTCATTGAAATTCAGCACGCGCGCTCCGGCTTCGGAATCGGTTGTCCAGCTGCTCGAGTCCAGCGGCATCACCGAAGTGTGGCAGCCGATGGAAGGGCAGAGCATCTGGATCTCGCTTCTGACAACGCTTATCCCATTCGTTATCATGTTCGCGCTGTTCTTCTTCCTGCTGAATCAGGCGCAGGGCGGCGGCGGCAAGGTGATGAATTTTGGCAAGAGCCGGGCAAGGCTCTATAACGAGGACAAGAAAAGAGTCACGTTCGACGACGTGGCAGGTGCTGACGAAGAGAAGCAGGAACTGGTGGAGGTTGTCGAATTCCTGAAGGATCCGCGCAAGTTCGCCTCTCTTGGTGCGCGCATTCCGAAGGGCGTGTTGCTGAACGGCCCTCCAGGGACAGGCAAGACGTTGTTGGCACGCGCTGTTGCAGGGGAAGCCGGCGTACCGTTCTTCAGCATCAGCGGCTCCGACTTCGTGGAAATGTTCGTCGGTGTCGGCGCATCCCGCGTACGTGACCTGTTCGAGAACGCGAAGAAGAATTCCCCCTGTATCATCTTCATCGACGAGATCGACGCCGTCGGTCGTCAGCGCGGTGCCGGGCTGGGCGGCGGACATGACGAACGCGAGCAGACGCTCAATCAATTGCTCGTGGAGATGGACGGCTTCGGCGCCAATGAGGGCATCATCATCATCGCGGCGACGAACCGGCCGGACATTCTGGACCCGGCGCTTCTGCGTCCGGGACGCTTCGACCGTCAGATCACGGTTGACCGTCCTGACCTGAAGGGACGCGAAGCGGTGCTGCGGGTCCATGCCCGCAACAAGCCTCTGGCCAAGGACGTCAAGCTCGACGTGCTGGCTCGCTACACCACCGGGTTCACGGGCGCGGACCTCGAGAACCTGCTGAACGAGGCGGCGCTGATCGCCGCTCGCCGCAACCGCAAGGAGATCACGATGGCGGAGCTCGACGAGGCCTTCGACCGCGTGGTCGTCGGCACCCAGAAGAAGAGCCGGATCATCAGCGAGCGCGAGAAGCGGACCATCGCCTATCACGAAGCCGGCCACGCCATCATCGGCTATTATGTGCGCCATGCCGACGTCATCCACAAGGTGACGATCGTGCCGCGCGGTCGCGCTGGCGGATATGCGATGATGATCCCGAAGGAAGGCGAGGACCGCATGCTGCAGACGAAGTCCGAGCTGCTGGATCGGGTCGTCGGCCTGTTGGGCGGCCGGGTGGCCGAGGAGCTGTTCATCGGCGAGATCGGCACCGGCGCTTACGACGACTTCCGCAAGGCGACCCAGATCGTGCGTGCGATGATCACGGAGTACGGCATGAGCGACAGGCTCGGACCTCTCCAGTTCGGCAACAATCAGGGGCAAGTGTTCCTGGGACGCGATATCGCGCATGAGCAGAATTACAGTGACCAGATCGCCTATGAGATCGACCAGGAGATGCAGTCCATGATCCGCTCCTGCTACGAGAGAGCGAAGGAGATCCTGAAGGAGCACGAGAAGCAGGTTCATCTGCTGGCGAATGCGCTCATCGAGTATGAAACGCTGGATAAGGAACAGATCACCGAGCTGCTCGAGACGGGCAAGCTGAGCCAGAACCCGCTGAAGTCGGGAGAGTCGGCCGAGGCGTCCAAGCCGCAGGATGATGCCAGGGACGTGAAGGTGAACATCCAGCAGCAGACCAACGAGAGCGAATCGAACAAACTGCATTTCGACAAGGACAAGAAATCATCCGCGTCTTCATCCGATACCGGTCATCCGGACCAGGCGAGCAAGGATCAGGGCGGCAAGGACGGCGCCGGGGACGCTGGGGACAGCAACTGACCAAGATGAAGAACCGCTCACAGGCATCCTGTGCAGCGGTTCTTTTTTCATGGACGGCGGCCTCCCTTTCGCCGGCGGCGCCGGGGAAATAAATGGCCGAATAAGGTTGGATATACATTGACACCATAACAGACGTTGTGTAAATTTAGTTGTAACTGGCCGGGAGCTGATTTTTTTCTTGGGGGATAAGTTCTAACATTCACAATGCTGCCGAGCCCCAGACGGCATCGGGCGAGCTCCGGGAGCCAGCAGGTATGATCCTGAAGTTGTCATCAGGCAGCAATCATCGATAGACATACGGCTTTATATTTTAGGTTTCATATGTACATTTTTTCACGAGGGGTGGGTCTGACATGGCCATGACGATGGAGCAGCTGGCCGAGCAGCGCAGAATCGAGCAGAACAGAGAGCTGAAGGAACGTCTCCTGCAGTTGAAAAAAGAAAGAAACGCAATCATCCTTGCCCATTATTATCAACGCGATGAGATACAGGAAGTGGCGGACTTCCGCGGCGACTCGTTCCTGCTCGCCCAGAAGGCGGCGCAGACGGATGCCGACGTGATCGTGTTCTGCGGCGTGCATTTCATGGGGGAGAGCGCGAAGATCCTCGCGCCGAACAAAATCGTGCTCATCCCGGATGAGCGCGCCGGGTGCCCGATGGCCGATATGGTGAACGTCGAGGGGCTGCTCGAGCTGAAGCGCCAGCATCCCCATGCGAAGGTCGTCACGTACATCAACTCGTCGGCGGAAGTGAAATCCGTCACCGATATCTGTTGCACCTCCTCCAACGCGGTGAAGGTGGTGCAATCGCTGGATACCGACGAGATCATCTTCTGTCCGGACAAGAATCTCGGACGATATGTGCAGCAGTTCACCGACAAGAAGATGATCCTCTGGGAGGGCTACTGCAATACCCATGACATGCTGACCCTGCGCGATGTGGAGGAGATGCGGGCGAAATATCCGGATGCGCAGTTCGTCGTCCATCCGGAATGCCGTCCGGAAGTGGTGGCGCAGGCGGATTTCGTCGGCAGCACGACGGCCATCCTGAAATATTGCAAGGAATCGGACTGCCAGGAATTCATCGTCGGCACGGAGGACGGAACCGGGTACCAGCTGCGTCTGGACAGCCCGCACAAGACGTTCCACTTCGCATCGAAGTTCCTCGTCTGCCCGAACATGAAGGTGAACAACCTGAAGAAGGTCGTGCGTTGTCTGGAGACGATGCAGCCGCAGGTATACGTTCCGCCGGAGATTGCGGACAAGGCAAGGGTAGCCCTCGAACGCATGCTCCAGGTTCAGTGAACGGAGTCGCCTCGACACGGGAGAGTTCAGAATAAAAAGGTGGCATATATGGCATGATAGCTCCTCAATATCTCGTCGATTTCTCGCTGGATGCCCTGCCACGGGAGCAATTCGACGTTATCGTTATCGGGGCCGGCATCGCCGGCCTGTTCACCGCCATTCAGGCGAGCCGCACGCATCGGCGCGTCGTGGTGATCACGAAGAAATCGCTGATGGACAGCAACACGCGCTTCGCGCAGGGAGGGATCGCCGCCGTCATCTCGGACGATGATTCTCCGGAGTATCATCGTCAGGATACGATGATCGCCGGCGCCGGTCTGTGCGATCCGAAGGCGGTGGATGTGCTCGTCCACGAAGGGCCGGCTGGAGTGCAGGACCTGATCCGGCTGGGCACCCACTTCGACCTGGAGAAGGACGGGGAGTTCGCCCTGACGATGGAAGGCGCTCACAGCCAGCGCCGCATCCTGCATGCGAACGGGGATGCTACCGGCTACGAGATCGTCAGGGCGCTGTCGGAGAAGGTGAAGGCGAACCCCAACATCACGATCTGGGACGACCATTTCGTGATCGATCTGATCACCCGGCAGGGCGAGTGCTATGGCGCGCTGGTCCTGAGGCCGGATGGCTCGATCGTCTACGTGTCCGGCAAGGCGACGATCCTGTGCAGCGGCGGCGGCGGCCAGCTCTACCGCTATACGACCAACCCGGATGTGGCAACGGGCGACGGGGTGGCGATCGCCTATCGCGCGGGAGCCTTCATCCGCGACATGGAGTTCGTGCAGTTCCATCCGACGGTGCTCAGTTATCCGGGGGCGCCGCGTTTCCTCATCTCCGAGGCGGTTCGCGGCGAAGGGGCCGTGCTGCGCAATATTCACGGCGAACGGTTCATGGAACGCTACCATCCGCAGCTCGAGCTGGCCCCTCGCGACATCGTGGCGAGGGCGATCGTCAGCGAGATGGAGCAGACGAAGTCGACTTTTGTGTATATCGATATCACGCACGAGGATCCGGATCGCGTCAGAAACCGCTTCCCGACGATCTACGAGACCTGCCTGCGCTATGGTCTGGATCTGACGACGGACTGGATACCGGTCGCTCCTGCCGCTCATTATATGATGGGGGGCATCAAGACCGATCTGTACGGGGAGACCAACGTCAAGCGGCTGTTCGCTTGCGGTGAGGTGTCCTCCACCGGCGTGCATGGCGCGAACCGCCTCGCGAGCAACTCGCTGTCGGAAGCCATCGTCTTCGGCAGACGGATCGTGCAGCGGGTGAATGAGCTGGCGCCGATCGAGCACGAGGTGTCGGTCAGCTGCCACTTCAATCGCACCGAACCGCTTCGCCAGCCGGTCATCGAGAAGCGGCTGAAGCTGCAGAAGACGATGCTCAGGCATGTCGGCGTGCGGCGCAACGAATACTCCCTGAAGAAAGCGCTGGAGGAGCTGAGGCGCCATCAGCCGATCTTCGAGGCGCGTCTGACGAGAAGAGAGGAGTTCGAGTTCGCGAATCTGCTGATCTGCGGGCTGCTCACCACGGAAGCCGCCCTGCTGCGGAAGGAAAGCCGCGGCGGCCATTACCGGGAGGACTATCCCGAGCGGAATGACGAAGCCTGGCTGAAGCATCTGCTGTTCCAGCGAGAGCTCGGTGTTGTGGAGGAATTCATCTATGATCATGTCTAATACGCAAACGCTGAATGCCCTGATCCGCGAATGGCTGGCTGAGGATCTCGGGATCGGAGACATTACGTCGGCCGCGACGATCCCGGCAGACCATGAGTCGATCGGGATCATCCATATGAAGGATGCGGGAGTTGTGGCGGGCTTGCCGGTGGCGGAGGCGGTGTTCCGCATGGTGGATGACCGGCTGAAGTTTCGGGCGCTGGTGTCCGACGGCGCGAGGGTGTCGCACGGCGATGTGATCGCCCGCGTGCACGGCAACACGCGCAGCATCCTGAGCGGAGAGCGGCTCGCGCTCAATCTGCTGCAGCGCATGTCGGGGATCGCGACGAAGACGGACGAGTTCGTCAGTCAGATCCGGGACCTGCCCGTGCGCCTCGTCGATACGCGGAAGACCACGCCAGGGCATCGGTTGCTGGAGAAGTATGCGGTGCGCGTGGGCGGCGGGCACAATCACCGCTACGGCCTGTCCGACGCCGTGATGATCAAGGACAACCATATCAAGGCGGCGGGCGGGATCCGTCAAGCGATCCGCTCCGCCAGACAAGCCATCCCGCATACGATGAAGATCGAGGTGGAAACGGAGTCGCTTGAGCAGGTGCGGGAGGCGGTCGATGCCGGAGCTGACATCATCATGCTGGACAATATGCCCATCCCGGCGATGGAGGAGGCGGTCCGCCACATCAAGTCCCATGCGCCGCATGTGATCGTGGAGGCTTCGGGCGGCGTGACGCTGCAGACGGTCCGGAGCATCGCATTGACGGGCGTGGATGTCATCTCCGTCGGAGGGCTGACGCATTCCGTGCGGGCCCTGGATATCAGTCTGGATCTGAATGCGAAAAAGGAGGGACATGTATGATACTGGTAATGGACGTGGGCAATACGAATATCGTCCTTGGCGTGTACAGGGACAAGGATCTGCTGCATTATTGGCGGCTCAGCACGAACCGGTCAGCGACGGCGGATGAGTACGGCCTGTCGATCTGCAACCTGTTTCATCACGTCGGTCTGGAGATCGCCCATATCAACGGGGTGATCATCTCTTCGGTCGTGCCGCCGCTGAATAATATTCTGGATGAAATGTGCGAACGCTACCTGCGAAAGAAGCCGTTCGTTGTCGGGCCCGGCCTGAAGACGGGCATGAATATCCGTTATGAGAACCCGAAGGAGGTCGGAGCCGACCGGATCGTCAATGCGGTCGCGGCGATCGAGCTTTACGGGGCGCCGGTGATCGTTGTGGATTTCGGTACGGCGACTACATACGACTATATCGACCCGCAGGGCCAATACATCGGCGGCGCGATCGCGCCGGGCATCGGCATCTCCACGGAGGCCCTGTATCAAAGGGCGGCGAAGCTGCCCCGCATCGAGCTGAGCAAGCCCAAGGATGTCATCGGACGCAACACCGTAGCCTCGATGCAGGCGGGCATCATCTACGGATACATCGTTCAGGTCGATGGCATCGTGAACCGGATCACCCAGGAGACCGGCACGAACCCGAAGGTGATCGCGACAGGCGGCTTCGCGGAGCTGATCGCTTCCGAATCGTCGACGATTCACGAGGTGAATCCGCTGCTTACGCTGACGGGACTTCGCATATTATATGAGCGTAATGCATGACAGTCTGAGGGTTGGCGAACGACGGCGAGAGAGACATCAGCGGCAAGGAGTATGAACGACTGGCGGACTGTATGGCGGCAGCAGGGGAAGCATGGCGAACGGCTGGTGCGCTTGTGACAGCAGCATGTCGCGAGAACGACTGGCGCCATATCGGACAGCCGGGAGGGAACGAGCACGACATGCGATCCAACAGGAGAATGAAGCGACTGGCGCAACATATAGCGGCCAGAGGATGACGAGGAGGAAGTATCATGCGGGATTATCTGATACGCGGCATCGCCTCGGGCGGCAAGGTGCGCCTCTTCGGCGTGCAGTCCACCGGCATCGTCGCCGAGCTGCAGCGCCGACACGATACGTGGCCAACGGCGACGGCCGCGCTCGGCAGGGCGGTGTCCGCAGGCCTGATGATGGGTGCGATGCTGAAGGGCGATGAGAAGTTGACGATACAGATCAAGGGCGACGGTCCGATCGGGCAGATCGTGGTGGATGCGAGTGCAAGCGGCGAGGTCAGAGGCTATGTGGACAACCCGCATGTGGATCTCCCGCTCAACGAGGCGGGCAAGCTGGATGTCGCGGGTGCGGTCGGCAGGGAAGGCACGATCTATGTCATCAAGGATCTGGGGCTGAAGGAGCCGTACCGCGGCAGCGTGCCGATCATCTCCGGCGAGCTGGGGGAGGACTTCACCTATTATTTCGCCAAGTCCGAGCAGACGCCATCGGCTGTTGCCGTAGGCGTGCTGGTGAATCCGGACGGCACGGCGCGCGCTGCAGGGGGCTTCATCATCCAGATCATGCCAGGCATGACCGATGAGGAGATCACGGAGATCGAGACGAAGCTGGCGGGCTTGAGGCCGGTGACCGAGCTGCTGGACAACGGCCTGTCGATCGAGCAGATCGTGGCCCAGGTGGTCGACGATGTGGAGATCCTGGAGACGATGGATGCGGTGTTCCGTTGCCAGTGCTCGGAAGAGCGGGTGGAGCGAACGCTGATCAGCATGGGCAAGGCGGAGATCGAACAGCTGCTGAGCGAAGACGAGGCGGTGGAGGTCGTCTGCCACTTCTGCAACGAAGCCTATCATTTCGATCATGATCGGCTGCGCAGCATCCTTCAGAAAATTTCGTAAATGCCATTGACAACCAAGTCGGGCGCTGATAAGATTAAATTACGATAATGCCGACTTGATTACTAGGAATAAAATGCTCGAACACCGAATGGCAGAAACCAAGAAATAGGAGGTTCATGCATGGCTAAATTAGTGCAAAATGTTACGCAACTGATCGGAGACACGCCGCTTGTTCGTCTGAACCGTGTCGTTCCGGAAGACAGCGCGGAGATCTACGTGAAGCTGGAGTACCAGAACCCGGGTTCCAGCGTCAAGGACCGGATCGCGATCGCGATGGTGGAAGCGGCCGAGCAGGAAGGCAGACTGAAACCGGGCGACACGATCATCGAGCCGACCAGCGGCAACACGGGCATCGGTCTGGCGATGGTTGCAGCAGCCAAGGGCTACAAGGCGATCCTCGTCATGCCTGAGACGATGAGCCTGGAGCGCCGCAACCTGCTGCGCGCTTACGGCGCAGAGCTGGTTCTGACGCCGGGCGCGGAAGGCATGAAGGGCGCGATCCGCAAGGCGGAAGAGCTCGTGGCCGAGAACCCTTCCTACTTCATGCCGCAGCAGTTCAAGAACAAGGCCAACGTGAAGATTCACCGCGAGACGACCGGGCCTGAGATCGTCGAAGCGATCAAATCCCATGACGGCAAGCTGGACGCATTTGTTGCCGGCATCGGAACTGGCGGTACGATCACCGGCGCTGGCTCCGTTCTGCGCGAGCATTTCCCGCATATCAAGATCTACGCGGTAGAACCTGCCGCTTCCCCGGTGCTGTCGGGCGGTCAACCTGGACCGCACAAGATTCAGGGTATCGGCGCAGGTTTCATCCCGGATATTCTGGATACCAGCATCTACGATGCTGTCATCACCGTTGAGAACGAGCAAGCATTCGAAACGTCCCGCCGCGTGGCTCGCGAGGAAGGCATCCTCGGCGGCATCTCCTCCGGCGCAGCCATCTTCGCTGCTCTGAAGGTAGCCAAGGAGCTCGGCAAGGGCAAGCGCGTCGTGGCGGTTCTGCCTTCCAACGGCGAACGTTATCTGAGCACGCCTCTTTACCAATTCGACTGATTGATGGGCACGTAGAGGGATCGGATCCTGTCAGGCCGTCCGTTGATACAACGGGCGGCCTTTTCGCTCGTTCACTTCTCTTGTCAAGCGGGATGGCCTTGTCGACGGAACGTTGACGTTGAGCGTCCCCGTTGTCCATGGCATCCCTTTCCATTATACTGGCTGCATCCGAAACCATGCTGTTGGAGGTCAGGTCCGATTGAGGCGAACCGATTGGGCTAACTGGTTGAACTGGCGGTCATCGTATACGATGCTGCCGTATGTATGCGAGATCGAATGGGAGGAAGGGCTGCCCGCTTCCTGGGAGCCGTTCTGGGAGTGCGCGGCCCCTTATTCCTGCGTGCTGGAGAGCGGCAGGACGGGCGACTATACCTACCTGGGCCTTCATCCCTTCTCGATCATCACCGGCCGCGGAGAAGAAGCTGTCGAACGGGTGCGTCTCGAGTCGCCCGCATCCGGCAGCGGTCGAGCCGAGTTCGACATCGCGTCGCTGGGCGCGAGTCAGTACGAAATCGCTCGCAAGCTGACGGGGAAACCTATGGACATCTTGCGACGCTGGATGGCGGATTACCGCTCCCCTCTGGAGAGCGAATCGACATTTTTCAGTGGCGGCTGCATCGGCTATATCGGATACGACGTCGTCCGTTCGCTCGAGAGGCTGCCCGAGCTGGCTGCTGCTGACCTGGATATCCCCGATTATGCGTTCATGATGTTCGACCAGATCTGGGTCTATGACCACAGGCGTCGGAAGCTGTCGGCATGTGTGCACACTTCCATTTCCCGGGAAATAGCGAATGATGAAGCCGCGCTGCTCGACATATACCGTCAAGCTGAGGGCAAGACTCGTCAGATGCTGTCGTGGTGGGCAGCGTGTGCGGAGCGAGGCATGGATGCCGGACGGACGCGGGCAGAAGCCTACCGCCGATGGTCCGGTTGGGATGGCCTGCGCATCGATCTGGAGCGGGTGCAGGACCTTCAGGTCAGCATGACGAGAGAGCAATTCACAGCGGCCGTGGAGCGCATCCAGGAATATATCCGGGCAGGCGATGTGTTCCAGGTGAATCTGTCGGTTCGTCAGGCGCGAGAGGTGAAGCCTTCCTGTGAGGTGCTGTATGAATGGCTGCGACTGCTCAATCCTTCCCCGTACATGGGATTGCTCAGGTGCGGGGACTATCAGCTGGTGTCCGCTTCGCCCGAGCTGCTGATCAGGAAGGAAGGCAGGAAGCTGCGGACTCGTCCGATCGCCGGCACGAGAAGGCGCGGGCATACGCCGGAGGAGGACAGGAAGTTCGAGGAGGAGCTGCGCACGAGCGCCAAGGAGCGGGCGGAGCACGTCATGCTCGTCGACCTGGAGCGCAATGATATCGGCAGGACGGCGGAGTATGGCACGGTCAGGGTGGATCAATTGATGGTCATCGAGCGATATTCCCATGTGATGCATCTCGTCTCCGAGGTGACGGGGATGCTGCGGCAAGGGCTGGATGCGTTCGATGCGCTGGCCGCCGTGTTCCCCGGCGGGACGATCACAGGGGCGCCGAAGATTCGGACGATGGAGATCATCGAGGAACTGGAGCCGGTCCGCCGCGGCATCTATACAGGATCATTCGGGTGGATTGACTATAATGGGAATATGGAATTAAATATAATCATACGCACGCTGCTTAAGACAGGAGGCACAGCCTATGTGCAGGCAGGTGCGGGCATCGTCATCGACTCCATTCCTGAACGGGAGTACAAAGAGTCGCTCAACAAGGCGAAGGCGCTGTGGAAGGCTGTCCAGTATGCCGAGCAGGAGATGTTGGGCGAGGCTGCCGTTCCACATACAGAAGGGGAGTGCCAATCATGATATTGGTGATCGACAACTATGATTCGTTTACGTATAACCTGGTCCAGTATCTTGGTGAGCTGGGGCAGGAGATCATCGTCAAGCGCAATGACGAGATCGATCTGGCGGGGATCGAGGCGCTCCGACCCGATCATATCCTGATCTCGCCCGGGCCGTGCACGCCTGACGAAGCTGGCATCAGCCTGGCGCTGATCGACCACTTCAAGGGCAAGATCCCGATCCTCGGCGTGTGTCTCGGCCATCAGGCGATCGGACAGGCGTTTGGCGGGGAAGTGGTGCGTGCCGAGACGCTCATGCACGGCAAGACGTCGGAGATCTATCATGACGGGCGCGGATTGTTCGCAGGGCTGCCGAATCCGTTCACGGCGACTCGCTACCATTCGCTGATCGTCCGCCGCGAGACGCTGCCGGATTGCTTCGAGATCACGGCGGAGACGAGCAAGGGAGAGATTATGGGCCTCCGCCATAAACAGTACCCGATCGAGGGCGTGCAGTTTCATCCGGAATCGATCATTACGGATCACGGCCATCAGATGCTGCGGAACTTCCTCGGCATCTCCGCGCCAACGGCAGGCTGAACATGAAGATCATGGTGAACGGACAGCTCGTGGAAGCCGGCGAGGCTGTCGTATCCGCCTATGATTACGGGTACCTGTACGGGTTGGGCCTGTTCGAGACCTTTCGCACCTACCGCGGGCGGCCCTTCCTGCTTGAGCAGCATCTCGCCCGCCTGAATGAAGGATGCGCGATCCTTGGCATTCCCTACTCCGCTGACCCTGATGAGGTCAGGGAACAGATCGCGGTCCTGCTCGCGGCCAACGGACTGGAGGACGCATCGATCCGCTATTCCGTGTCGGCGGGCAGCCACGAGGTTGGACTCGTCGGCGAGCTGACGGCTCCCCCTACCGTCGTGATCTACGTGAAACCGCTGATGTTGACAGAGCGGTGGTATCGGCAAGGACGCCCCGTCCAGCTGCTCAACACGCTGCGTCCCGCGCCTGAAACCGGACGGCGGCTCAAATCGTTTCATTATATGAACGGCTGGCTGGCGAAGCGGGAGCTGGTCCGTTATCCGTGGGCCGGTGAGGCGGAAGGATTACAAGTGAATGAACGACAGCTGCTGACGGAAGGGATCGTCAGCAATGTGTTTTTTATGAGGGATGGCATCCTGTGCACGCCGTCCCTGGATACCGGAGCGCTGCCCGGGATCACGAGAGGTCTGGTGCTAAGGCTGGCAGGCCAGGATGGACTGACGACGGAGGAGGGGGCGTATCGGTTCGCGGATCTCGATGAGGCGGACGAGATGTTCCTGACCAACTCCGTCCAGGAGATCGTGCCGGTGTCCAGGATCTATCACGCGGATGGCAGCGAGCGCGAGCTTCCGGCAGGTGCTCCGGGACCGGTTACGCGGCGGTTGATGCAGCTGTACAAAGAACAGGTGAAGGCCTTAACAAACTGAGGAGGTTATACGTCTAATGAGTAGCAGCAGCCTATCGAGAATGCTGAAGGGCCTGGATATGCTGCAGGAGCGACGTACGTTCATCATGGGCATCCTGAACGTCACGCCCGATTCCTTCTCCGACGGCGGCTTGTATGTGAGCGTGGATGCCGCGGTCCGTCGCGCGCTGGAGATGATCGAGGAAGGCGCGGATATCATCGATATTGGCGGCGAATCGACCCGGCCGGGTCATGTGCCGGTATCGGCGGAGGAGGAGATGCGCAGGATCCTGCCAGTTATTCGTGCGGTGCGAGAAGCGGCGGGCGAGCGAGTGGCGATCTCGGTGGACACTTACAAGGCCGAAGTGGCCCGGGAAGCGATCCTGGCCGGCGCCGACTGGATGAATGACATCTGGGGGCTGAAGCGCGATCCGAAGATGGCGGCATATGCGGCCGAGCTGGGATGTCCCGTCATCGTCATGCATAATCGCGAACAGGCTGTTTACGAGGATTTTATGACCGATGTGATCCATGATCTGAAGCAGAGCATCGCCATCGCGAAGCAGGCGGGAGTGCGGGACGATCAGATCGTGCTGGATCCCGGGGTCGGCTTCGCCAAGTCGCATGAGCAGAATCTGCTCGTCATGAATCGTCTGGAGGAGATCGTCGCCCTGGGCTACCCGGTGCTGCTGGCTACATCCAGGAAGCGGGTCATCCGGCATACGCTGGGGTTGCCGATCGACCAGCTGGTCGAAGGAACAGCCGCCACCGTTGCCATCGGCATCGCCAAGGGCTGCCGCATCGTTCGCGTGCATGATGTGGCACCGATCCGGAGAACGGTGCTTATGAGCGACGCGATCGTCTACGGCAGCAACGGCAACAATCCCTACTAGAGCAGATGCGTCGGACCGGGCATGAGATCGATGCCGCTTGCAGCGGCGAAGGAGACGGACATGGACAAAATCGCTTTGCATCGCATGACATTTTATGGCTACCATGGCGTGTATGCCGAGGAGCGCAAGCTCGGGCAACGGTTCATCGTGGACGCCGAGCTGCATCTGGATCTGGCGCCGGCCGGAAGGCTGGACGACCTGACGCTTACGGTGAATTACGCCGAAGCGTTCGATGTGGTGAGACGCATCGTCGAGGGGGAGCCGTTCCAGCTGATCGAGGCGTTGGCGGAGCGGATCGCTTCCGAATTGCTCGCGAACTACGCTTCGGTGCAGGCCGTGACGGTGCGCGTCACGAAGCCGCATCCGCCGTTTGCCGGCGATTATGAGGGCGTGTCTGTGGAGATCAACCGCAGGAGAGCACAACCATGAGTGGAACGGATCGCGTGAGAGTGAGGCAGATCTATATAGGTCTAGGTTCGAATATCGGCGACAGGGAAGGGTGGCTGAGGAAGGCGTTGGCGGAGCTCCGCCAGACTTCCGGGGTGCTGGATGTGCGAGTCTCCGCGATCTACGAGACTGCGCCAGTCGGTTATACGGATCAGGGACCTTTTCTGAATATGGCAGCGTCGCTGGAAGTGGATGTGCCGGTGATGGATCTTTTCCGTCAGATGATGCTCATCGAACAGCGGCTTGGACGCCAGCGGACGATCCACTGGGGACCACGCACGATCGACCTGGATCTGCTGATGGTGGACAGCCTGGAGGTGCGCTTCGTGGAGCCCGACCTGATCGTCCCTCACCCGAGGATGCTGGAACGAGCATTTGTGCTGACCCCGCTCCTGGATGTATTGGCACGGACGCATCCTGATTATGACAAGCTGCTGCAACGATTGCAATCGCTGCCTGATCGGGAAGGAGTCAATCTATGGAGAAAAGTTCAATCTCAAGACGAGTCAGAGCATTCCGCAAATTAAAGGGACTGACTCAAATGGAACTGTCCGAAAGAACCGCCATATCCATCGCTGTGATCGGATCGATCGAACGGGGCACGCGCAAGCCGGACGAACAGGTGCTGTCGAAGATCGCGGGCGTGCTCGGCGTCTCGCTGGAGGAGCTGCAAGGCGCAGATGTGCAGAGCAGACGGTCGTCAGGGATGACGCGATGATGGGATAGATCGAAGAGAGGTGAAACCGCATAGGCTGTATATGGAGGACGAGACAGCTTGCGGTGAGGGGTGCATAAGCAGGCCAGGAGTCTGCATAATACGGAGCAAGAAGGAGGATGAGACATGCTCAAGATCGGAGATATCACGATGAAGAATCAGGTCGTGCTGGCGCCGATGGCCGGTGTCTGCAACCCTGCGTTCAGGCTCATCGCCAAGGAATTCGGCACCGGGCTCGTGTGCGCGGAGATGGTCAGCGACAAGGCGATCCTGCATGGCAACAAGCGAACGATGGAGATGCTGTACGTGGATGAGCGCGAGAAGCCGCTCAGCCTGCAGATCTTTGGCGGTGATCGCGAATCGCTGGTCGAGGCGGCCAAGATCGTGGATAAACAGACGAATGCGGATATCATCGACATCAATATGGGGTGTCCGGTTCCCAAGGTGACCAGATGCGATGCTGGCGCCAAGTGGCTGCTGGACCCGAACAAGATCTATGAGATGGTGGCCGCGGTGGTCGATGCGGTCAGCAAGCCGGTGACGGTCAAGATGCGCATCGGTTGGGATTCGGAGCATATCTATGCGGTGGACAACGCGCGCGCAGTCGAACGGGCGGGCGGCCAGGCGGTCGCCGTACACGGCCGTACGCGCGAACAGATGTATACCGGCAAGGCCGATTGGGGCATCATTAAGGAGGTGAAAGAGGCGGTCAACATCCCGGTCATCGGCAACGGAGACGTGTTCACGCCGGAGGATGCCAGGCGCATGCTGGACATGACCGGCTGCGATGGCGTGATGATCGGTCGGGCCGCGCTGGGCAACCCGTGGATGTTGTACAGGACGGTGGAGTACCTCGATAAGGGCATCTTGCCGCCGGAGCCTTCGCCGCGCGAGAAGATCGAGATCGCGATCCTGCATCTCGACCGGTTGATCGCGCTGAAGGGCGAAGCCGTGGCGGTCAGGGATATGCGCAAGCATATGGCATGGTATCTGAAGGGATTGAAGGGTGCGGCCAGGGTGAAGGACCAGATCATGGAACTGACCGACCGCGAGTCTCTGGTGCGCATTCTGTATGAGTATGTGGAACAACTGGAATCCGGTTCAGATGCAACCGAGCAGGAAACGGCTCCGGAAACGGCTACGTTGTTGCATTGACATTTTCGGAAGCCGATAATATAATAATCAATCAAAAGTGAAAAACGCCGTTCAATATTTTCCAGTTAGCGATTACACTCATCGTCATACGTCGTTTGCTGCTGATATATGAATTAGGTATGTACCCATGACTTAGGCCGTTGGTGCCACATCATGGAAAATCCCGAAGTGACAGGAGATCGGTAATATGTCAGAAAAAGAAGTACTTCTCACCCAGGAAGGACTCAAGAAGCTCGAGGAAGAACTGGAAAATCTCAAATCGGTCAAACGCCGCGAGGTCGCGGAACGAATCAAGATCGCGATTGGATACGGCGATATCAGCGAAAACTCGGAATACGAAGACGCGAAGAACGAGCAAGCCTTCATCGAAGGCCGCATCATTACCTTGGAGAAGATGCTTCGCAATGCGCGCATCATCAATAACGATGAGGTCGATACCGATACCGTGAGCATCGGTTCAACGGTATTACTGGAGGACCTGGAGTTCGGGGACAAGGTGGAGTATACGATCGTTGGCACCGCCGAATCGGATCCGTTCAAGAACAAGATCTCAAATGAAAGTCCTGTAGGCAAGGCGATACTCGGGCAGAAGAAGGGATCGGTCGTTGACGTTCAGGTTCCGGCGGGCATCATCCAGTATAAAATCATCGATATCAAGAAATAATCCAAGGTGCAATGCAACCTGATGCATGTAAAAAGCTCCATACGGAGCTTTTTCTATGTTTCGCATGGCGCTTGGGTGGTCTGAAGATCGGCTGGGAACTGACATGAACAGTCCAGTTGTGCTAAAATCATCATGTCCATGGTCATGGCTGCGGTCGGTGCTGCGGTCCGATCTTTTTATGGCAACGGCAACGTGGCAGTGCATGGCAACAGTGGCGTGATCTCGGGCTCCGGCATTTTCGACCGTGCTGTGCAGGATGGGGCTCGCAGCTTCGGCAGCGAACCCGTCCAACAGGGCATCGCATGATGTCGGCCGGTCTTCGGGTCGCTGCGCTTCGAGACGATCCGGCCATCGGACAGGAGTCGTTTTTCTTACAAGGCATTTAGGCCAATGGCATATAGTTAGGAGTTGAAGGTATTGAATCAGGAACTGGAACTGAATGAACTGCTGCAGGTGCGGTACAACAAGCTGGACGAGCTTCGCAAGCTGGGCTTCGACCCTTTCGGTCACAAGTATGACCGGACTCACTGGGCAAGCGGGATCCTGCACGATTATGGCGACAAGTCTGAGGAGGAGCTGGAGCAGCTCGACGTGGAGGTCAGCATCGCGGGCCGCGTCATGCAGATCCGGAGGATGGGCAAGGCCAGCTTCGCCCATGTGCAGGACCAGACCGGACGGATCCAGATCTATGTGCGCCAGGATACGGTAAGCGCGAATGAATATGAAGCGTTCAAGCTGCTGGACCTGGGCGATCTGATCGGCGTCCGCGGCAAGGTGTTCAAGACGAGAACCGGTGAAACATCCGTCAAGGCAACTTCCCTTACCGTGCTCACGAAGTCTCTCTATCCGTTGCCGGACAAGTTCCATGGGTTGAAGGACGTGGAGCTCCGCTATCGTCAACGGTATGTGGACCTGATCATGAATCCGGATGTGAAGCAATCTTTCATCCTGCGTTCGAAGATCATCCAGTCCATGCGCCGCTATCTGGACGAGAGGGGCTATCTGGAGGTCGAGACCCCGACCTTGCATGCCATCGCGGGCGGGGCGGCGGCCAGGCCGTTCATCACGCATCACAATGCGTTGGATATGCAGCTGTATATGCGGATCGCCATCGAGCTTCATCTGAAGCGCCTGATCGTCGGCGGACTGGAGAAGGTATACGAGATTGGCCGCGTGTACCGCAACGAAGGGATCTCCACGCGCCACAATCCGGAATTTACGATGCTGGAGCTGTATGAGGCATACGTCGACTATCAGGACATCATGCGCCTGACGGAGGACATGATCTCCTATATCGCGCAGGATGTGCTGGGCACGAAGGTGATCCAGTATCAGGGGCATACGGTCGACCTGAATACGCCCTGGCGCCGGGTATCGATGGTCGATCTGGTCAAGGAAGCGACGGGCGTCGATTTCAAGCAGCAGATGACGGACGAGGAAGCGCATCGTCTGGCCAGGGAGCACCAGGTGCCGGTGGAGCCGAACTACACCTTTGGCCATATCGTGAATGCGTTCTTTGAGCATTTCGTTGAGCATACGTTGATCCAGCCGACCTTCGTCACGGGCCATCCGGTTGCGATCTCGCCGCTGGCGAAGAAGAACGAGGAGGACCCGCGGTTCACGGACCGCTTCGAGCTGTTCATCGTCGGCCGCGAGCATGCCAATGCGTTCACCGAGCTGAACGACCCGATCGACCAGAGGGAACGCTTCGAGGCGCAGCTCCTGGAACGCCAGCAGGGCAATGATGAAGCGCACGAGATGGACGAGGATTTCGTCCGCGCGTTGGAATATGGCATGCCTCCGACGGGCGGCCTGGGCATCGGCATCGACCGTCTGGTCATGCTGCTGACCGATGCGCCGTCGATTCGCGATGTGCTGCTGTTCCCGCTGATGCGCGACCGGTCGCAAGACTGACCCGGGGTTCACCCATAGCGGGTGTTGCCAGTGGAGTCGGGTTACTGAATCAGACGATATACGAGGCAGGGCGGCGCAGACAGGCGGCATCCTGCCTCGTTTTTTGCCGCATATCATTCAGGATGACCTGATGCGTCTTGTCACCCTTCCGGCGTTGATCATATACTGTATAGGGGTGGTTCCTTCCCCGCGCACGGCCGGGTGAACGGTTCTGCCAGACCGCACTCCGACCCATGCTGCAGCCTTTTGATTCAGGTAAAATTTACATGACGGATTTCATAAAATTGGACTTGCATTGATGCGGGGTAGTATGGTATCTTAAAAAGGTCGCTGTAAGAAAGCGAATGAACTGAAGATCGATGTGGCGGCGTAGCTCAGATGGCTAGAGCGTACGGTTCATACCCGTAAGGTCGGGGGTTCGATGCCCTCCGCCGCTACCATAATCATCATCGGACAGACGTGGACGCTTAGCTCAGCTGGGAGAGCATCTGCCTTACAAGCAGAGGGTCGGCGGTTCGATCCCGTCAGCGTCCATCCGGAATCTCACCGCTTCGCGGTTCACCCCTCGGAGCGAATTCATAAGAGATGCGAGGCTCGGGGCACAAGCGATCTCCGTCAGCGTCCATCCGGAATCTCACCGCTTCGCGGTTTACCCCTCGGAGCGAATTCATAAGTGATGCGAGGCTCGGGGCACAAGCGATCTCCGTCAGCGTCCATCCGGAATCTCACCGCTTCGCGGTTCACCCCTCGGAGCGAATTCATAAGAGATGCGAGGCTCGGGGCACAAGCGATCTCCGTCAGCGTCCATCCGGAATCTCACCGCTTCGCGGTTCACCCCTCGGAGCGAACTCATAAGAGATGCGAAGCTCGGGGCACAAGCGATCCCGTCAGCGTCCATCCGGAATCTTCTCGACAGCACGTTTCATGAACATCATAGTTTGCCGGTGTAGCTCAATTGGTAGAGCAACTGACTTGTAATCAGTAGGTTGGGGGTTCAAGTCCTCTCGCCGGCACCACCTTAAGGAGCCGTGGTGTAGAGGCCTAACATGCCTGCCTGTCACGCAGGAGATCGCGGGTTCGAATCCCGTCGGCTCCGCCATTCTCATGAAATGATGTCGTACATCTCGAGGCTCGGTAGCTCAGATGGTAGAGCAGAGGACTGAAAATCCTCGTGTCGGCGGTTCGATTCCGTCCCGAGCCACCATTCAAGGAAGAGAAGCGGAAGTTGGGAGTACAAGCGCTTTCATCCCGAACAACCATTATTCTCGATTGGTTCTTAGCGTGGAGGCTTAGCGAAGTGGCCAAACGCAGCAGACTGTAAATCTGTTCCCTTACGGGTTCGGTGGTTCGAATCCATCAGCCTCCACCATTTCATAAGCCCAATGCTTCAAGCCAAATATTACAAGTTGACTTCAGGTTTCCGACGTGGTAATATCGTTTTTGTCGGTAAAACAAATCACAAAAAATCAAATCACAACATGCGATCGTGGCGGAATTGGCAGACGCGCTAGATTCAGGTTCTAGTGGTGTAACAACCGTGGAGGTTCGAGTCCTCTCGATCGCACCATACATAAGTTATCGAACACACCTTCATCGATTCTTTTAAGACGCTGAGGGTGTGTTTTTTATTCTCGATTCACCTGGTTCATAACAGATCCGCGCTTTGCACGGGACCGATGTATTCATAACAGTATATCCGTCCGTCCCGGCTTGGGACAGGCCTGAGCTTGCCTTTCTCCGCAAGGCTGCGACAGTATTTGATCACCGTCTGTTTGTGCAGCTCCAGCTCCGAAGCAGCTTTGGAAGGTCTGATGATGCGATAATTGCGCACTGCGTACCGCAGGATCTCCCGTTCCATCCTGGAGTATCTGGGCGGATGATCCTTGGGCATGTGCAGAAATGGGGACAGGATGTTTCGCATCATGCCGAGGATAAATGCCGGGTTATCTTTCAACTCGTCCAAAGCAATGGCGATCACAACATGCGACTGCGACTGCAGGTACAGCATGCGATTCAGATCCAGTCGATATTTTTGAACGATCCGTTCCGTGGGAACCGTAATCCATGATTTCGATACAGATCGTATGATTGCCCACAACCCATGCGAAATCAACAAAATACGACCGTCCTCTCCAATCTCGGACTTCATACTCCGGATGCAAATCATCCAGATGTCCGACCAGGGGCCACCACACCTTCTCTACAAACAAACGGTTGCCAAAACCATGCCCCCGCTTGAGAGCGTCCAGGCGTTCTCCCCTGCGTTTGTCCATATGTCTTTGGATCCACCGGTCATGTTCGATCTGAAAGCTCATGGCAAGACCTCCATTCATTCGACAGACATAAAGAAACCCCGTTCATCCCCTCAAGCCTGAGGGATAACGGGGTGTTCTTCACCACAGGATATTTTCTTGACCTTCATTATACATAATTTGATACGTGGGAGCAAGAGAGCGGACCACAGATTCGAAGTGTATGAAAAATCGTACAAAAGAGTGCCGGTCAACTGGAAGTTCGCTCATTTTGTATGAAAAATCATACAAAAAAAGGGATAATAGGTGAAATGTGAATGTATTTGTATGAAAAATCACACAAAAACAGGGATAATAGGCGAAATATGGACGTATTTGTATGAAAAATCGTACAAAATGATGCTGATGGAGCGAAAAAGTGCTCTTTTTGTATGAAAGATCGTATAAACGGAAAAGGTGGCGGAAGACGGTGGAAGACGGGGGTTTTTGCGTGAACAATCGTACAGTTGAATCAGATGTCCGCACGCGAGGCATGGACAAACATGCAAAAACGCGGCCGCCGGAGCACCAGATCACTGGAGGGCTTCGACTGACCGCGCGTCATTACCTGTAGGCTTCGTATGCAGCCAGGACTTTGTGGATGTAACGCCGGGTTTCCTGCGGCAGGAGATCGTACTTGGCGCGGAGCTCGCTGTCATTGCTGATACCCAGACTGCTTAATCTTCCCGGGCCCGCGTTGTAAGCAGCAAGCGCCGTCTGCAACTGGCCGTTGTACTTATCCAGCAGATGAGCGAGATAGCGCACGCCGCCATTCACATTCTCAACCGGATCGAAGGGATTGGTCACGCCCATGGCATCCGCAGTGCCGTCCATCAATTGCATGAGTCCTTTCGCGCCGGCTGGCGAAACAGCGGTCGGATTAAAGGACGACTCTGTCTGGATCACCGCCATGACGAGCGAAGGATCAACCTGGTGCCGAGCGGCAGCGTCCTCGACGATCGCGGAGATGTCACCTGTGACATTGAAGGAAAGTCCATTGTTCATCATAAACGGATGAATGGTATTGGTAACGGAGGCCGTGGAACGATCAGCAGACGCAACTTGGGTTGATGCGGAGTCGGACGTCAACAGCAACAGATCCGACAGCAACTGGGCGAAGTCCGTCTGGCTGGATGATGAGCTGCTGTCGCCATAGATATCCAATGGCTTGATCGCAGATAGCTGAAGCAACTGCTTCATCAAGCGCGGGTCGATATTCATGTCCAACACTCTTTCCTCATAAGATAATCGGCTGTAACCATCATAACACAAACATACATCGGATGTACGAGCATCCACCATATATATCGGTTTTCTGTCGTCAATATTTTACCGGGCGTCATGTAAATGGGTTGGCGTCCCGACCCGGAAGTCTGTAAGCAGATAGAATTGTCTTACGGGTAGAACGGATGTAGGGGGAGCGTCTGAAAGCAAAAAAACGTGTTACAGCGTGGTGGGTAGCGGGTGGAGCGTCAGCAAGCAGAAGGCGACCGGAAGCGAGCGGAGCGTCTGTAAGCAGGAAATATCTTCTTACAGGGAGATCGGAAGCGGCTGAGGCCTCCGGTTGTCGTCTATTGGGGGTTTATGCCAATCGGGCGGCTCTCATCTTCTCACATGATTGGATGGCGTAAGGGGCATCATAGACATACGCCTACCATCATAGTCGGGAAGCTGAGGGGATTGCCATCATTTACCTCGTGCCTTTGATCACCGCATTTCTGATTGGATTCGGTTTGACACCGCTCGTCAGGGTGATCGCCTTGCACCTGCGGTTTGTTGACAAGCCGTCGCAAAGGAAGATTCATGTGGAGCCCATCCCCCTGATGGGCGGCCTCGCGATCTACGGCAGCGTCATGCTGACGATGCTGGTGTTCGACGGCCTCTCGCCCCGTTCCTGGTCGCTCATCATCGGAGGAACGGCGCTCTTGGCGATCGGTCTGACAGACGACTGGCACAAGTCCCGCGGCCGCGAATTCCCCGTCTGGCCCAGGCTGATCGTATATGCGGCGGTATCCATTGTTCCGCTGTGGTTTGGCATCGGGATCAGCGGTGTGTCCAATCCATTTGCTGGCGGGATGATCCTGTTTCCGGAGTGGCTGACCTGGCTGGCGACGATGATCTGGACGTTCGCATTGATGAATATGGTGAATTTTATCGACGGAGTTGACGGGTTGGCCGCGGGTATCGTGATGGTCTCCGCGCTCACCCTGTTTATCGTGGCAGTGCTCAAGGGTCAACACGGGTCGGCGCTGATGGGCGCCATCCTCGCAGGCTCCTGCTTGTCCTTCCTCAATTACAATTTCTACCCCGCCCAGATCTTCATGGGGGATGCCGGCTCCGTGTTCCTCGGTTACGCGATCGCCGTGCTTGCGGTGGATGGCGCTTTCAAGAGCGCGACGGTGATCTCCATCCTCGTTCCTTTCCTGGCGGTGGGCGTGCCGATCCTCGATACGCTGATCGTGTTCTCGCGCAGGCTGCTGTCGCACCGTGCCCTCTATCGAGCTGACAAGCTGCATACGCATCACAGGCTGCTCGACCGCGGATTCACGCAGGTTCAGACCGTCTCGCTGCTGTATGTAACGGGCATCCTGCTGGCGATGGTATCGATCTTGCTTGTGCTGATGAACGTATGAATCGCGCGGATGCTGGCGTGAAGATCCGATTGACGCCGGATATGCCGATGACGGTGTTGGCGATGGATTGACAGAAGAGAAGATGGGGATATCAGGATGTGGCCGGGATCGCGACGGGCGATGCCGGTCGTGCATGTGTGGATCAGAGATCATGTCGGATATGGCGCCGACTGAATACGCAAGGTGCGCGTATGCCGCCAGCACACAAGACGTTCCTGCTGCTCCCGGGAACTTGCTCGTGCTGTGAAACGTATGACTATGTTACAATGTTGCATATGACAGATTAAGGTGGTCGAAACATGAATCTGGAGCATATCAAGCAGCGTCTGGAGCAAGCGCTGGGCATTGCATTTGCCATCGTAACGCTGGACAGATGGAACGCGCAGACCGAAAGCCTCGAGGAGCAGGGAACGATCTATTTCCGGATCTCCGACCCATCCGAGGGGGCTGTGGAGGCACTGGCGGTGGATGCTGAGCTTCTCTCCCGATCCGAGAGGCGGCTGGTCGAGATCGTGCTGGAGCTGGAGCGCCGCAACGCCCAGCAGCATAAGCAATGGCCCCAGGCCGCTGATGAGGAAGGCCGGGCCAGGGAGCTGGGACGATGGATGGCGGACAGGCTGGAGGAAGGCGACACGCAGAGCCCGCTGCCGGATCATTCGGCATTGCGCGCGTTCCAGTACAATACGTGCCTGACCTTGCTGCTCGATACGGAATTCGGCGATTCCAACCGGTTCAGCTATAAGGAGTTGAAACGGCTCATCGATACATATTTCGAATCGGACAATGTGTTGATCCCCCTGTCGGAGAGGGAATGGATCGTGCTTGCGTCGAGCACGGTGCTGGAGGCGGCCAATGAAGACGGCGAGCTGGGCGAATCGACGGAGGAGCTGGTGGAGTCGATCGCGCTTGCCCTGCACGAGATGATCATCGAGTGGCTCGGCGAATGCCGCATATCGTCCTCCGGGCTTGTCCATGCACCTTCCAATCTGCTGAGTGCCGTCCACAACATGCGAGGCGCCGTCCGTCTCGGCCGACTGTTCCACTCCGAGGAATATGTCCACCTGCCGTGGAAGCTGCATCTGGAACGGTTGCTCTATACGATGGACGACCGGGAGAAGAAAAAATTCCTGGAGCAGCTGATGAAAAATGCCGAGCACACCACGCTGGATGCGGAGATGCTGACGACGCTGCACGCCTTTTTCAACAACGACTGCAACATCAGCGAAACTTCCAAGGCGCTCTACATTCATCGCAATACGCTGCTGTATCGACTGGACAAGTTCAAGCAGGCGACAGGCATGGACGTGCGAAACTTCCACGACGCGGTGCTGGTCCATATGGCGCTGTTATTGTATAAAGTAACGAAATAGGCCCGGGATTTTTGTAAGGATTGTGCATAGTCATATGGACTGCCATTAGGGTAAGATTAGAGTAAGTTGAAACTAAGGAATGGGGGACATCAACATGGCAAGCGTATCTCTTCGTCATATCTACAAACGCTACCCGGGCGCCAAGGAGCCATCTGTTAGCGATTTTAACCTGGAAATCAAGGACAAGGAGTTCATCGTTCTCGTAGGACCTTCCGGTTGCGGCAAGTCCACAACGCTTCGTATGATCGCCGGTCTGGAAGAAATCTCGGAAGGCGAACTGTACATCGGTGACCGTCTCGTGAACGACGTAGCTCCGAAGGATCGCGACATCGCGATGGTGTTCCAGTCCTACGCTCTGTACCCGCACATGAACGTGTATCAGAACATGGCATTCGGTCTGAAGCTGCGCAAGTTCAAGAAGGACGAGATCGACCGTCGCGTGCAGGAAGCTGCGAAGATCCTCGACATCGCTCACCTGCTCGACCGCAAGCCGAAGGCTCTCTCCGGTGGTCAGCGTCAACGTGTTGCGCTGGGACGCGCGATCGTACGTGATCCGCAGGTGTTCCTGATGGACGAACCGCTCTCCAACCTGGACGCGAAGCTCCGCGGTCACATGCGCGCTGAGATCAGCAAGCTGGCGAAGCGTCTGGAAACGACAGTTATCTACGTTACGCACGACCAGGTCGAAGCCATGACGATGGGCGACCGGATCGTGGTTATGAACAACGGGGTTATCCAACAGGTAGATACTCCGGAGCAACTGTACAATCATCCTGCCAACCTGTTCGTTGCAGGCTTCCTCGGTTCGCCAACGATGAACTTCATCAAGGGCCGTCTGGAAGAATCCAATGGCGTGGTTTCCTTCAAGGCCACGAACATCGACATCGCCCTGCCGGAAGGCCGTGCGAAGCTCGTTCGCGACAAGGGCTATGTGGGCAAGGAAGTCATCCTCGGCGTGCGTCCGGAAGACATCCACAACGAGCCGATCTTCCTGGAAGCTTCTCCGAACAGCGCAGTCAGCGCATATGTAGACGTCGTCGAAAACCTCGGTCACGAAATCATCCTCTACCTGAGCGGCATCGGCGACGGAACGACGGTGGCTCGCGTGGACGCGCGCAACAACGTTGCGGATGGCTCGAACATCAAGCTCGCGATCGACATGAACAAGATCCATCTGTTCGATCCGGTAACCGAGCTGACGATTACAGAATAATACGAACGACAACGACAAGGCCGGCGATATGCCGGCCTTGTCCGCATGTTCGGATGATGGGCTGATGGCGGACTTGTCGAATGCCTGTATCGGATATTGACGGCATGGCCAGCGGATGCGGGGAATGGATGCTCAGGCTAATGGATGCCCGAATGGGATATGGATGGCCGGGGTGTGGATCCGCTTGGGTTATGGTGATCCGGTTGCAGGATACATGCACGGGCTTGCAGGTGACACATCTCTTCGAAGGTCGGTTTTCTGGTTGATTGTACAGGTCTCGGGCGGGTATGTGCGGGATGAAGGAGACCGGCGACAGGGTCGGGAAGGCCGCAGATGATTAATTTGGAGATTAGGTTGATTTTCCCCCCACGGTTGAATTACGATGAAATCGGATGGAGATTCGGAGAGATAAGGAGATATCATGAATGGCCAAAAAATTGCGCGTGCATAAGCTTGTGAACCGTATGAATCTGGATGTGGTGGCAGGCGAGAGCGGACTGAACAGAGTGATCCAGGTGGCGGATCTGCATCGTCCTGGCATGGAAATCGCTGGGTATTTCGACTATTACCCTGCGGAGCGCGTGCAGATCCTCGGCAAGACGGAGCTGACGTTCTTCCAGACCCTGTCGGACGAACAGAAGCAGGAGAGAATCGCCCGCATGTTGACAGACGTGACGCCTTGTTTCATCATCTCGAGAGGTCAGGATATCCCCCAGGAGCTCTTGACGAAAGCCGAGGAAGCATCGGTTCCTGTGCTCAGAAGCCCGCTGACAACGACGATATTGGCCAGCCGTTTGACGAACTTCCTGGAGAATGAACTTGCGCCTACGACAACGATCCATGGCGTGCTTGTGGATGTATACGGGGTTGGTGTGCTGATCACCGGCAGCAGCGGCATCGGCAAGAGCGAGACGGCGCTGGAGCTGGTTAAGCGGGGCCATCGCCTTGTCGCGGATGATGCCGTCGAGATCCGCCAGACCGCGGACAATCAGCTGTACGGTTCCGCACCTGACCTGATCAAGCATCTGCTGGAGATACGCGGCATCGGCATCATCAATGTGATGACGCTGTTCGGCGCGGGCGCTGTGCGCAGCGTCAAGAAGATCTCGATCGTCATGGCGCTCGAGAACTGGCAGCAGGACAAACAATATGACCGCATCGGTCTCGATGAGGAGAAGACGCAGATCATCGACACGGAGATCCCGCTGATCACGATCCCGGTGCGTCCAGGACGCAACCTCGCGGTCATCATCGAGGTGGCAGCGATGAACTGGAGGCTCAAGGGCATGGGATACAATGCGGCTCAGCAGTTCACCAGCAAGCTCACCGCCGCGATCACGGACGAGTTGGAGGAATCCGAATAGGAGGGTAAGGAATGTTGAATCCAGTTGCTTTTCATCTGGGACCCATACCCGTACACTGGTACGGCATTATCATCGGCCTCGGCGCGGTCGTTGGCTTGCTGCTGGCGATATGGGAAGGCAAGCGATTCCGGATCCCGTCGGAGTTTTTCATGGATCTGATGCTGATCAGCGCTCCGACAGCAATCATCGGAGCCCGAATTTACTATGTGGCGTTCCAATGGGATGTGTACCGGGATAATATCTGGAATGTGTTCAAGATATGGGAGGGCGGCATCGCCATCTACGGTGCCCTGATCGGCGCGATCGTCGCCGGCATCTTCTACACCTGGTACAAGCGCTATGACTTCTGGAGGATCGCCGATATCTGCGCTCCTTCGCTGATCGCCGGCCAGATGATCGGGCGCTGGGGGAACTTCGTCAATCAGGAGGCATACGGCGGGCCGGTGGAGGAGTCTTTCCTGCGGGATACGCTCCATCTGCCGGATTTTATCGTGGATCAGATGAATGTCATGGGCGTGTACCATCACCCGACCTTCCTGTACGAATCCCTGTGGAACCTGCTGGGTCTCATCCTGCTCTTCATTCTTCGCCGTCAATCGTTCGTGCGCGCAGGTGAAGTGTTCGCGTCCTATTTCATCTGGTATTCGATCGGCAGGTTCTTCATTGAAGCTCTGCGTACCGACAGTCTGGCCTTCAAGGGGCCGGAATGGCTGGCCGCTGTGATGGACGTGCTCTGGTCGCCAATGTCGCTCCTGTTCGAGCAGGGATATCTGGATCCGGCGTACGGGAACATTCGCGTCTCGCAGCTCCTGAGCCTGGTGCTCATCATCGCGGCGATCGCGATCATCGTGCTGCGCAGGACGCTGGGCTACGCCAACGTAAGATATATGGACCCGATCCATCGCAATGTGACCAGCGCGAACGGATGAACGTCGTTAAACTGCTAACGGATGGAGCAACAGAGCGGACTGGACAACACGAACAGACAGAACATTGGGTTTAAGGAGAACAGCATGCTACGCTTCGATACGGTACTGTTTGATCTGGACGGAACGACGATCGACACGAACGAACTGATCATCGAATCGATCCAGCATGTATGGACAAGCCGCTACGGCAGGCGGCTGGAGCGCGAGGTGATCATACCGCAGATGGGGAGAACGCTGGAGCAGCAGTTTCAGGCGTTCACCGGAGAGGATGATGTCAGCGAGCTGGTCGCCGAATACAGGAAGTTCAACTACGCGGCGCATGATGATTACGTGAAGCCGTTTCCTTACGTCCAGGAGGTGCTGCGCGCGCTTCGGTCGAACGGCGCGAAGCTTGGCGTGGTGACGACGAAGAAGCGGGCATCCACGATGCGCAGCCTCGCCTGGTGCGGGCTGGACGACCTGTTCGATGTGATCGTGACGCTGGAGGATGTGACCCATCCGAAGCCTCATCCGGAGCCGGTGCTGACCTCGATGAAGCGGCTGGGCGCGATCGCGGAGCGGACGCTGATGGTGGGCGACAGTCCGTTCGACATCCAGTCAGCCCATGCGGCAGGCGCCGTGTCAGCAGCGGTTGGCTGGTCGCTCAAGGGTGAGCAGGAGCTGCTGAGGTTCCACCCGCAGCACATCATCCGCGATATGCGGGAGCTCCTGCCGCTGGTCGGCATCCCGATGGCCAGCGTCCCGATGGCCGCGCCGGGGGCTGCCGGCTTCACCGTCACGGAAAGTGAGGAATGAAGAGAAGATGCGCAAGACGCAAAGATACCCCGTCCAGGGGCCGAACTCCCTCTGGCAGATCTATCGTACGGTCAGCGTCTGGAAGGGGATCCGGAATTTTATCTTTATCCAGATGGCGAGATATTCGCCGTCGCTGCGGCTCAAGAACTGGATCTACCGCCGTATTCTCGGAATGAAGGTTGGCGAGAATACGGCTTTTGGCTTGATGGCGATGGTGGATGTTTTCTTCCCGGAGCGAATCTCGATCGGGTCCAATACGATCATCGGCTACAATACGACGATCCTCGCGCATGAATATCTGATTCATGAATATCGGCTCGGCGACGTGGTCATCGGCTCCAATGTGATGATCGGCGCCAATACGACGATCCTGCCCGGTGTGACGATCGGCGATTATGCGGTGGTGGGAGCGGGAACGGTGGTCACCAGGGATGTGGCGGCGCACAGCTTCGTCGCCGGCAATCCGATGCGCGTCATCCGCGAGGGCAAGGATGGGCGTGACGAGGATGCGGGGGCTGCTTCAACGGGAGGAAGTGACGACGCCACCGTCCTTCTTTCACATCCGGAGCTGTAATTTTCGCCGCGGTCATTTACTTTAGTTTGCTAATATGCTACCATATTAGCAAACTAAAGCGAGGGATTCGCGGTTATCGATGAGCTCGAGCTCAGAAAGCAGAAGCAGACGTTATACAAGTTGATCGAGGTGAAATTCGTGTCCAAACCCAAGGTGTTCGAGAAGCCTTCCGGCATGAAGGATTATCTGCCTGGCGCGGTGACGAGGCTGCGCAGCATCGAGAGCCGCGTGCTGGCATGCATGGAGAAATGGGGGTATCGGCAGATCATGACGCCGACCCTGGAATACTACGATACGGTGGGCGTGACAAGCGCCACATCCGACAGGAAGCTGTTCAAGCTGTTGGACAATCGCGGCACGACGCTGGTGATGCGTTCGGATATGACCACGCCGATCGCCCGCGTCATCGCTTCGCTGCTCAAGGATGAGCCGCTGCCGATCCGCCTGGCCTATCACGCCAGCGTGTTCCGGGCGATCGAGGAGGAAGCGGGACGCGATGCGGAGTTTTACCAGACGGGCGTCGAGCTGGTCGGCGATCCGTCGCCGGATGCCGATGCCGAGGTGATCGCGTTGACGGTCGCTTCGCTGCAGGCGGCGGGCATCACGCATTTCAAGCTGGCGATGGGCCACCAGGGACTGCTGAACGGGCTGCTGCAAGAATGGCTGCAGGATCGGCCGGATGCGCAGGAGCAGCTGAAGGAGCGCTTGCTCGCCCGCGACTATGTCGGCTATCGCCGCGTGATCCGCGGCCTGGATGTGTCGGCGGAGGTGCAGGCGAAGCTGGAGGGCATCCTCGAGCTGCGCGGCGGCAAGGAAGTATGCAGCAAGGTGTCCGAATACACGTCGGATGAAAGCACGCGCGCGGCGATCCATGACCTGTGCGAGATCTGGGAGGCGCTGTCCGCTTATGGCGTGCAGGAGCATGCGATGATCGATCTGACGATGATCGGAAACTTCTCGTATTATACGGGGATGATCTTCGAGGCGTATTCGGCGGAGCTGGGCTTCCCGGTGGCCAGCGGCGGGCGCTATGACAACCTGCTGCAGCAGTTCGGCCGTCCGGCGCCGGCTACCGGCTTCGCGCTGAAGACGACGCGCATCCTGGATATCCTGGGGGCTGGCGAGGAGCAGGCGAAGCGGGTGCTGATCGCCTACGTGCCGGAGCAGCGCCGCGAGGCTTATCAGCTGGCGGCGGGACTGCGCGAGCGGGACGGCTATGCGGTGGAGACCAGATGCCTGGGCAGCGGGGTATCGGGGCAGTCTCCGGAACAGACAGCAGAAGGGAAGCTGGCATATATGGGCAAGATGTACGATGAGATCATCCTGCTTGCAGGCGAGGACGGAGGTGAGCGCGATGAGTGACAGACTCAAGATCGCGATGCCGAAGGGCCGCATCTACAAGCAGGCGTCGAAGCTGTTCCGCGAGGCGGGGCTGCCGATCCCGGATGAGATCGATGATACCCGCAAGCTGATCATCGAGATCCCGGAGGCGGGCATGGACTTCATCATGGCGAAGCCCGTCGATGTTCCGACCTATGTGGAGTATGGCGCAGCAGACGTCGGCGTCGTCGGCAAGGACGTGCTGATGGAGGAGAACCGCGACGTCTACGAGCTGCTCGACCTTGGCATCGCCCGTTGCCGCATGTCGCTCATCGGCTTGCCGGATCGCAAGCCGGGGCATACGGTGCGCGTCGCCACGAAGTATCCGAACGTCGCGTCGCAATATTTCCGCGAGAACGGGCAGCAGGTGGAAGTGATCAAGCTGAACGGCTCGATCGAGCTGGCGCCGCTGATCGGGCTGGCTGACCACATCGTCGACATGGTCGAGACCGGGCAGACGATCCGCGAGAACGGGCTGGTCGAGATCAAGACGATCTTCCACATCACGAGCCGACTCATCGCCAACCGGGTCAGCTATCGGATGAAGAGCGGGCAGATCGAGGCGCTGTGCAAGCAGCTGCAGCGCGTGATACCGGGCCATGAGCTGTCCGGCAATCAGGCCTAGGAGCGAGATCCCGCCTGGATGGTTACGGCCAGGCCAACGGACACAAGGGACAGACCGGGCATAATGAGATGAGGATGAAAGGGGCTACGCGTATGCGCATCATACCCGCTGATGCATACAAGTTGGAACGGAATGTGGACTATGGAACGAGAGAGCAGAACGAAGCGGTGCAGAAGATCATCCAGGATGTGGCCGAGGGCGGCGATGCGGCGCTGCTGAAGTATACGGCCGAATTCGACAGGATGACGCTGACATCGAGCGAACTGAGGGTAACGGAGGAAGAGATTCAGGCCGCCTATGCGCAGGTGGATGAGGAGTTCCTCACGGCGCTTCGCCTGGCTGCGGACAACATCCGCAGCTTCCACGAGAAGCAGAAGCGCACGTCATGGATCGACACCGCGCCGGACGGCACGATCCTCGGCCAGATCATGCGGCCGATCAGGCGGGTGGGCCTGTACGTGCCGGGCGGGACCGCCGCTTATCCATCGACGGTGCTGATGAACGTGATCCCGGCGAAGGTGGCTGGCGTCAGCGAGATCGTGATGGTGACTCCGCCGGCGACAGCCGGCCGGGCGGGCATCAATCCGATCATCCTGGTCGCCGCGGCTGAAGCGGGTGTGACGGAGATCTACCGCGTCGGCGGAGCGCAGGCGATCGCAGCGCTGGCTTACGGCACGGAGACGATCCCGGCGGTGGACAAGATCTGCGGCCCCGGCAACATCTATGTCGCGCTGGCGAAGCGCTACGTGTACGGCAGCGTCGATATCGACAGCATCGCCGGACCGACGGACATCGTCGTGCTCGCGGATGAAGCGGCCGATCCGCAGTATGTGGCGGCCGATCTGCTGTCGCAGGCCGAGCACGATGTGATGTCCTCGGCGATCCTCGTGACCGATTCGCAGGCGCTGGCGGAGGCGGTATCGGCTGAGGTGGATCGTCAGCTGGCCGAGCTTCCGCGCCGGGAGATCGCCGCCGCAGCGATCGCGAAGAGCGCGATCCTGATCGCGGGCTCCCTGGCGGAAGGGATTCGCACCGTGAACCGGATCGCGCCGGAGCACCTCGAGGTGATCGTGCGCGAGCCGATCTCCGTGCTGCCGCACATCGAGAACGCGGGCGCGATCTTCCTCGGCCCGTACAGCACGGAGCCGGTAGGCGACTACTTCGCCGGCCCGAACCATGTGCTGCCGACGAACGGCACCGCAAGGTTCTCGTCGCCGCTGAACATCGATGACTTCGTGAAGAAATCCAGCATCATCCAATACAGCAAGGAAGCACTTCTGCGCGATGCCGGGCACATCATGAAGCTGGCGAGAGCGGAAGGCTTCGAAGGGCATGCGCGTGCGGTGGAGATCAGAGTGAGAAAGGAAGGAAACAGCCTATGACGGCATCGGAAGCTAGACAAGCCGCGATCAAGCGGACGACGAATGAGACGGATATCCAGCTGACGTTCAATGTGGACGGCAGCGGGGTGAGCGAGCTGGAGACGGATGTGCCGTTTCTGAACCACATGCTCGATCTGTTCACCAGACACGGACATTTCGATCTGAAGGTGAACGCCCGCGGCGACGTGGAGATCGACGACCATCACACGGTGGAGGATATCGGCATCTGCCTCGGCCAGGCGCTGCGTGAGGCGCTCGGCGACAAGCGGGGGATCAGGCGCTATGCGAGCGTGTTCGTGCCGATGGACGAGGCGCTGGCGCAGGTCGTGATCGACATCAGCAACCGGCCGCATCTGGAGTATCGGGCGAACTTCCCCGGAGCGACCGTCGGCAGCTTCACGGTGGAGCTGGTGAAAGAGTTCCTCTGGAAATTCGCCCTCGAGGCGCGCATCACCCTGCATGTCATCGTTCACTATGGAGACAATACGCATCATATGATCGAAGCGGTGTTCAAGGCGCTCGGCCGCGCGCTTGACGAGGCGACGTCGATCGATCCGCGCGTCAAGGGCGTGCCTTCCACGAAGGGAGTGCTCTGAGCTTGATCGCGATCATCGATTACGGTATGGGCAATCTGCATAGCGTCAGCAAGGCCGTGGAACGCCTCGGCTATGAGGCGGTCGTGACCAGCGACAAGGGGACGATCGCAGCGGCTGACGGGGCGATCCTGCCGGGCGTCGGCGCCTTCGGCGACGCGATGGACAACCTGCGCGCCGCCGGCCTGGTGGAGCCGGTGAAGGACTATGCGAGCAGCGGCAAGCCGCTGCTCGGCATCTGCCTCGGCATGCAGCTGCTGTTCAGCGAGAGCGAGGAGCACGGCCTCCATCAGGGGCTGGATCTGCTGCCTGGCAGGGTCGTGCGGCTGAACGGCCAGGGCAAGATCCCGCATATGGGTTGGAATCGGCTGACGTTCCATCAGCCCTCTCCGGTGCTGGAAGGACTGGAAGAAGGACATGTGTATTTCGTCCATTCCTTCAAGGCGTTGCCTGAGGAACCGCGCGACCTGCTGGCCTCGACGGACTACCATGAGCAGGTGGCCGCGATCGTCGGCCGGGACAACGTGTACGGGATGCAGTTCCATCCGGAGAAGAGCGGCGCGCTTGGCATGCAGTTGCTCAGACGTTTCCTGGAGCTGACGAAGTGAACCCTGGCGGAGGGGACAGGTCCGCCATGAGGGCGGCAGGTGGAGCAACAGGCGCATGCCGCGCAGCTCCAGGCATGTGCAGATTGAACCAGAGCAAGAGGAGATAAGCAAGTTCCATGAGGAGGGAGACCATGGCGCGATTTACGATCTATCCGGCGATCGATATACGCGGAGGCAGGTGCGTCCGCTTGAAGCAGGGAGATTATGCGCAGGAGACAGTGTATCATGAGGATCCGGTGGAGGTCGCGAAGGAGTGGGCGGCGCAAGGAGCGGAGTGGATCCATCTCGTCGATCTCGACGGAGCGAAGGCCGGCCAACCGGTGAACGACGAGCTGATCGGACGCATCGCCCGGGCGGTTGACGTGCCGGTGCAGGTCGGCGGGGGCATGCGCACCCTGCGCGATGTGGAGCATATGCTCGGCCTCGGCGTATCGCGCGTCATCATCGGCACGGCAGCGATCGAGGATCGGGAGTTCACGAAGCAACTGCTGGCGAGCCGCGGCGACCGGGTCGCGATCGGCATCGACGCGCGCGACGGATATGTGGCGACGAGGGGCTGGCTGGAGACGTCGCAGGTGAAGGCGGAGGATCTGGCGAAGGAGCTGGCTGCTCAGGGCGCGTCGACGTTCATCTTCACGGACATCTCGCGCGACGGCATGATGGGCGGACCGAACGTCGAGGCGATCGTGCGCCTGGCCAGGGTGTCCGGCCGGTCGGTGATCGCCTCCGGCGGCGTCAGCCGGTATGCCGACCTGGAGAGCCTGGCGCGGCATGCGGACGAAGGCGTATCCGGCGCGATCGTCGGCAAGGCGCTGTACACGGGCAATATCGTGCTGGCGGACGCCATCAGGCAGCTGGCCGTACAGACGGGAGGATGATCGGATGCTGACCAAGCGCATCATACCCTGCCTGGATGTGAAGGACGGCAGGGTCGTCAAGGGCGTGAATTTCGTCAATCTGCGCGATGCCGGCGACCCGGTGGAGCTGGCTGCCCTGTATGATCGTGAAGGCGCCGATGAGCTCGTCTTCCTCGACATCTCGGCGTCGGTGGAAGGCCGGGCGACGATGGTCGAGGTCGTGCGGCAGACGGCCGGAGAGATCACGATCCCGTTCACGGTCGGCGGCGGCATCTCGAGCGTCGATGACATGAAGCGGCTGCTGCGCGCGGGCGCGGACAAGATCGGCATCAATACGGCGGCCGTGAAGAACCCGCAGCTCATCTCCGATGGCGCGCGCAGGTTCGGGTCGCAGTGCATCGTGGTGGCGATCGATGCGAAGTATAATCCGGAGATGGGCGAATGGGAGGTATACACCCATGGCGGGCGCACGCCCAGCGGTATCAAGGCGCTCGAGTGGGCGCGGGAAGCGGAGCGGCTCGGCGCTGGCGAGATCCTGCTGACGAGCATGGATGCCGACGGCACGAAGGACGGCTTCGATATCCCGCTCACGCGCGCCGTGTCCGAGAGCGTGTCGATCCCGGTGATCGCCTCCGGCGGCGCCGGCAAGGCGGAGGATTTCTACAAGGTATTTACCGAAGGCAAGGCGGACGCCGGACTGGCTGCGTCGATCTTCCATTACAAGGAGATCTCGATCGACGAAGTCAAGCGCGATCTGCGTGCGAAGGGAGTGGAAGTGCGGTGACAACCACCGTCGATATCGATACATTAAAATGGGATGAGCAAGGCCTGATTCCGGCGATCGTGCAGGATGCGGTGAGCAAGGAAGTGCTGACGCTGGCATATGTGAACCGGGAATCGCTCAAGGCTTCGCTGGAGAGCGGAGAGACCTGGTTCTGGAGCCGTTCCCGCCAGGAGTTGTGGCACAAGGGCGCAACCAGCGGCAACACGCAGAAGATCCGGGAGATTCGTTACGACTGCGACGCCGATGCGCTGCTCTTCCTGGTCGAGCCGCAGGGGCCGGCTTGCCACACCGGCAAGTACAGCTGCTTCCATGAGCGGCTGGATGCCGGGGATACGGCGGCCATCCAGGCGGCGAAGCACGACCGCTACGCGATCCTGAACGAGCTGGAGAAGGTGATCGCCAGCCGCGAAGCCGAGCGGCCGGAAGGAGCGTACACGACCTACCTGTTCGACAAGGGGGTCGACAAGATCCTGAAGAAGATCGGCGAAGAGGCCGGCGAGGTCATCATCGCGGCGAAGAACCGCGATCACAACGAGCTGAGCTGGGAAGCGAGCGACCTCATCTTCCACCTGCTCGTGCTCCTGCGTGAGCAGAAGCTGCCGATCGACCGCGTCCTCGCGGAGCTCGAAGGCCGTCACGCGAAACCGAAGCAATAGCGATAAGGTGAATTGCCCGAAGAACACGGTTCATCTCTTCGGGCAGTTGTTGCGTTCAGAGACATGCAGGCGGGGACGAGGAACAGAAAGGGGCGAAGGGCATGAGAATCGACTATCATACGCATCACGTCCGCTGCGGTCACGCGAAGGGAGAGCTGGAAGAATATGTGCTGCGCGGGATCGAACTGGGTCTCAAGCAGCTTGGACTCTCCGATCATATGCCGCTCATTCACGTGGATCCGGCGACGTATTACGAAGGCATGGCGATGCCGATGGAAGAATTGCCTCGATATGTGGAAGAATGCCTGTACCTGAAAGACAAATATCGTGATAGAATCGATATTCGGGTTGGTCTCGAAGGAGACTATATCGAAGGGTATGAGGAACAGATCGCGGCGATCGTCGAAGGCTACCCCTGGGATTATGTGATCGGTTCGGTGCATTTTCTCGGGGAATGGGATGTGACGGACTACCGCCAGCTGCACAACTGGGAAGGCAAGAACGTCGATGAGGTCTACGAGGCGTATTATGATGCCGTGCAGAAAGCGGCGCGGACCGGGCTGTACGATTACATAGGACATGTGGATGTGATCAAGCGGTTCGGGCAGAAGCCGTCCTCCGACATGACCGAGCTGGAGCGGCGGACGCTGGATGTGATCCGGGAGATGGGGCTCGCCATCGAGCTGAACGCTTCCGGCCTGCGCATGCCGGTGCAGGAGATGTTCCCGAGCAGACGGATGCTGGAGTATTGCCGAGCGATCGGCATACCGCTGACGGTCGGCTCCGATGCCCATGAGCCGGAGAGGTTGTCGCAGTATCTCGACGAGGCCTATGCGTTGCTCAGGGATGTCGGATTCACGGAGCTGGCAACATTCGACAAGCGTCGCCGCGTCATGGTGCCGCTTGAATAGAATGTTTTGAAACAAGATGTTGGTAAGGGTATAATGAGGGTATCCATGATTAACCCATAACCAATCTGGTGATCAATCGAGATTTTCCTTATATAACGTTTGGGAGGGGCCTATTCGTATCATGTTGGACAGCGAAACTACCAAAGTATTCTCGGGGACATCGAACCCGAAACTGGCGCAGAGAATCTGCAATGAGCTGGGCATTCCGCTCGGCAAGATCTTCATCTCGCGCTTCAAGAGCGGAGAGGTGTACTGTCACTTCGAGGAATCGATCCGCAACTGCGATGTATTCCTCGTCCAATCGTTCTCACATCCGATTAACGAGAATTTTGTCGAATTGCTCGTGATGATCGATGCAGCCAAGCGCGCTTCCGCCCGCACGGTCAATGTGATCGTCCCATACTACGGCTACGCCAGACAAGAACGCAAGGCGAAGCCGCGTGAGCCGATCTCGGCGAAGATGGTGGCGGACGTGCTGACGACTGCAGGAGCCAGACGGGTCATCACCGTTGACCTGCACGCGCCAGCGATTCAGGGATTCTTCAATATTCCGGTTGATCACCTGACCGCACTGGACATGATCGTGGACTATCTGAAGAAGCAGAACATCCAGAACCCGGTAGTGGTGTCCCCGGATGCAGGTCGTGCATCGACGGCGGAGAGGCTGGCGAGCTTCATGAATTCGCCGTTCGCCATCATGATCAAGAAACGCCCGGCCCACAACGAGTCCGTCATCACGCACCTGATCGGTGATGTCGAAGGACGGACGCCGATCATCATCGAGGACCTGATCGACACCGGCAAGACCCTGGTGAATGTCGTCGAGGGATTGAAGGAACGGGGCGCCAACGACGCTTATGTATGTGCCACCCACGGGCTGTTCTCGGGGGATGCCATCAAGAATCTCGACCGGCCTTATGTGAAGGAGATCATCGTTACCGATACGATCCCGCAGCCTGAAGACCTGTCGCCCAAATTCAAGATCCTGTCCATGGATCATCTGCTGGCTGACGCCATCCGCATCATCGTGCAAGGCGGCTCGATCAGCACCTTGTTCAAATCCGGAGGCGTGTGACCATCCATAGCGTCAAGCATGGTGATGATGCAATTGCCGGCATGAACGACAGGAGGTGCAAGTAACGGTGAAGAATAAACAGAGGAACGCTGAACATGCTGCACACAACGTGATTCCGCTGCGGTTGAACGCCGAGTTTTACTTCGAGCGGGCGATGCAGTCGCTGGATCGCTATCATTATGAGAAGGCGCTTCGATATTTTCGCCGTGCTGCTGAAACCGAGCCGGGAAACGCTGTTCATCATATTAATCTGGCAGGTGTACTGTCGGAAACCGGTGATTATGAATCATCGAACAAGATTCTGCAGTATGTCCTGGAATCTCTGGATCCCACTCTTACCGAATGCCATTTCTACATGGCGAACAATTATCTCAACATGGACAAGCTTGAAGAATCCGAGAGTGCGCTCCTGCGCTACCTGGAGCTGGACGAGCAGGGCTTGTATATAGAGGAAGCCGAGGAGCTGCTCGAGCTGCTCTCGCTGGAGCTTGGACGCCCGGTGAAGGTCAGGAGCATCCGCTGCAGGGCCGAGCTGTTCGAGCATGATCAGGCGCGGGTGCTGCTGGAGGAAGGACGCTTCAATGAAGCGGTGCGTCGGCTGGAGCAGCTGTCCGAGCAGAATCCGGATTTCCTGGCGGCGCGCAACAACCTGGCACTGGCATATTATTATATGGGGCAGCTCGAGCGTGCCGTGGAGACGGTGGAGTCGGTGCTCCGGGAGGATCCGGGCAACCTGCATGCCCAGTGCAATCTGGTGATCCTCAAGCTGCAGATGGAGCAGCATGACGAGGTGAAGCGCCTGACGGACAGCCTGAAGAAACTGCATCCGCTGAATCCGGAGCACGCCTTCAAGCTGGCGACGACGATGGGGATCATCGGCGAGCATGAACACGCCTATCGCCTGTTCCGGCGCCTGATCAAGTTCGGATTGATCGAGCCGGATGCGAGCCTCTATCACTATACCGCTGTTGCGGCTTCCCATACCGGAAGGTATGAAGTGGCGCGCAAGCTGTGGCGGCATGTGAAGAAGCTCGATCCGGACATGAGCATCGCCGACTACTGCCTGCAGCAGCTGGACCGGCACGAGGAAAGCGGCAGCGAGATGCCGCTTGAGCTCAGCTACAGCTATCAGCTGCCGTTTGAGGAGCAGTTCAAGTGGTTCGAGCAGGCGGATGGCTCGATCTCCGACAAGTTCCGCCGCGACCCGATCGTCCGCTCCTCGTTCTTCTGGGTGCTGCGCTACGGCGATCATGACACGAAGCTTCAGGTCATCCAGGCGTTGGGCCTGATCGGCGATCAGGAGGTGGAGATGGCGCTGCGCGAGTTCGTGCAGCGGCCGGAAGAGGCGGATGATCTGAAGAGAGCGGCGCTGCTGGTGCTGTATGAGATCGGGGCCAAGGAGCCGTATCAGGCGGTGCTTGGCGGTCGTCAGGTGGAGCTGAACGGACCGCCGCGCGGCGCCGTGTTGTCCGTCTGGGAGCAGTCCTGGCAGCAGGTGATCGACATCGCGCTCTCCAAGATGGAGAAGCACTATGACATGATCGAGCGATATGACATGCAGACGCTGTGGTCGGACTATCTCAGCAAGACCTATCCGGACACGCCCCAGATTCGCAGATCCGAGGGGTGGGCCGCTGCGCTTGAGTATCTGATCGCCAAGATGCACAGAAGACACATCACCTATATAGAGGTTGCTGCCCGGTACGGGGTATCCGTGTCCACAGTCCGCCGGCACGCCATGGAGATCGATCGGGTCTGCGGTCTGCGGGAGAAGATGGAAGCCATCTTCCCTCAATTTGGCGGCAAACTATAGACAAGGTATCGTATGAAGGAGCATGAACCGGTTCAGGTCGTCATCTCGGCTTGCTGGTCATGCGTATTTTATAGGAGCAGGAGGTAGAAATCCATGTACAAGACGGTTGTTATCGGCACAGGACCGGCTGGCTTGACGGCTGCCATCTATCTGGCGCGGGCCAATCTGGAGCCGCTCGTGATCGAGGGACCGGAGCCGGGCGGGCAGCTGACGACGACGACGGAGGTTGAGAACTTCCCCGGGTTTCCGGAAGGGATCATGGGGCCTGAACTGATGGACAATATGCGCAAGCAGGCGGAACGCTTCGGCGCGAAGTTCCAGCGCGGCTGGGTGACGAAGCTGGACGCCTCGAGCAGGCCGTTCAGGCTGACGGTCGATGGCGCTGGCGAGCTGCTGGCGGAATCGGTGATCATCTCCACCGGCGCCACTGCCAAACTGCTCGACATTCCCGAGGAGAAGGCCAACATCGGCCGCGGCGTCAGCACCTGCGCGACTTGTGACGGCTTCTTCTTCCGCGGCAAGAAGATCATCGTGGTTGGCGGCGGCGACTCGGCGATGGAGGAGGCGAACTTCCTGACGAGATTCGCGACGGAAGTGCGCATCGTGCATCGCCGCGAAGAGCTGCGCGCGTCGAAGATCATGCAGGAGCGGGCGCGCGCGAACGAGAAGATCGTCTGGAGCCTGAACCGTACGCCGCTCGCGGTGATCGCTGACGATCGCGGCGTAACAGGCCTGAAGGTGAGGAACAATGCGACCGGCGAAGAGGAAGTACTGGAGGCAAGCGGCATCTTCGTGGCGATCGGCCACAAGCCGAATACCGACTTCCTCAAGGGGATCATCGATCTGGATGATCACGGCTACATCAAGGTGAAGCCTGGCACGACAGAGACGAACGTACCTGGCATCTTCGCCTGCGGCGACGTGCAGGACAGCCGATACAGACAGGCGATTACCGCAGCGGGCAGCGGCTGCATGGCGGCGCTGGACTGCGAACGTTTCCTCGAGGGAAGCGCGACGCAGGACTGGAGCAAGACGCTGTAAGCCTGGGAGAAGTTCGGGGGATAGCATCTTTCATTCAGAAGGCCATCCGTGTATGGGTGGCCTTCTTGCACGCAAGCCGCGAGGAAGCTTGTTGTCGAATGGATCCTGATGGATCGGACGATCATTCGACATTGGCATGAAATTCTTGCGAATCCATCATGGTGTGACATCGTGTGGATGTGATACAATAAGGCTATAAGATGGGGGATCGTCTTGCGGGCACGCGGGTCGATCTTTTTTGTATGCATGTACGTGGCCACGGTCAGAGATGTCTTGACCTGACTATAGCCTTAATATATAGTTGGAATGAATCGCGTGGTACAACGGTACAAAAGAAAAGATTCATGTTAATCTTCACAGTCGGGGTGATAGGAATGACACAATCTATCTATGTCGGTGTCGATGTTGGCGGCACCTCCATCAAGCTGGGGATTTGCAATGTGAACGGTGATTTGCTGGAAACATACGAGGGACCAACCGAAGCAGAGGGCGGTTCTGAGGTGGTGCTTCGCCATATTGCTGAGTATGCCCGCAAGATCGTCGAGCAATCGGCATACTCCTGGGAGCAGGTGGCCGGCGTCGGAGTTGGCTTCCCTGGTTTCATGGACATGAAGAACGGCGTCGTCAGGTTCGCGCCTAACCTGAAGTGGGAGAATATTCCGGTGCGCGCGAAGCTGGAGGAGAAGCTGCAGAAGCCGATCAAGATCAACAACGACGCCAACATCGCCGCGCTGGGTGAAGCGTGGGCAGGAGCAGGCAAAGGCGTCGATGACCTGATCATGCTGACGCTCGGCACCGGCGTAGGTGGAGGGATCATCGCCGGCGGCAAGATCTACGAAGGCTACAACGGCATGGCTGGCGAGCTGGGCCATATCCACGTCGTGCCGGATCTTGAGGCGATCCAGTGCGGTTGCGGCCGCAAGGGCTGCGTCGAGACGGTATCGTCCGCGACCGGCATCGTGCGCATGGCGAAGGATGCGCTGGAACGCGGCGAGAAGACGATGCTGTCGATGGGCGAAGTGACGGCCAAGGCGGTGCTGGATGCGGCGCGTGAAGGCGACGAGGTCGCCAAGCGCATCGTCAGCCGCGCCGGTTATTATCTCGGCCTGACGATGAGCACGCTGGCGATCATCCTGAATCCGCAGCGCTTCATCATCGGCGGAGGCGTGTCGAAGGCAGGGGAGATCCTGTTCCAGCCGGTGCGCGAAGCGTTCGCGAAGCATACGCCGCCGAGCATGCAGGAGGGTGTGGACATCGTTCCCGCCATTCTGGGGAACAATGCGGGAGTCGTCGGAGCCGCAGCCCTGCACCTCCGGGGATAAACCACTCATCCGCCTGATCTGCTATAATGGATGCATGAGTCTGACGGAGTCCGCAGGACAGGAGGTTGCGTGACATGACGCAAGTATACGGTTCAGCCCATCTGGTGATCATCACAGGGATGTCCGGCGCGGGCAAGACGATCGCTGTGCAATGCCTGGAGGATCTTGGGTACTTCTGCGTCGACAATCTTCCCCCGGTGCTGATTCCCAAGTTCGCCGAGCTGATCGAGCAGTCGCGCGGCAACATCGAGAAGGTGGCGCTGGTCATCGACCTGCGCGGCCGGGAATTCTTCACGGCGCTGAATGAGGCGCTGGCGGAGCTGCAGACGAATACGACGATCCGCTACGAGATCCTGTTCCTCGATGCGACGGATTCCGTGCTGGTCCAGAGGTACAAGGAAAGCCGCCGCCGCCATCCGCTGGCGAAGAGCGGTTCGCCGCTCGACGGCATCGTGCAGGAGCGGAAACTGCTGGAGGAGCTCAAAGGCATGGCGACCCAGGTCATCGATACGAGCAACATGAAGCCGGCCCAGCTCAAGATGGCGATCACCTCGCGCTTCAGTCAGTCTGAACGAAGCAGGATCAACGTGAATATCATATCCTTCGGATTCAAATATGGCATTCCCATCGATGCTGATCTCATCTTCGATGTACGCTTTCTGCCGAATCCTCACTACATCGATCATCTCAGACCGAAGACTGGTCAGGACCAGGAGGTCTATGATTATGTGATGAGATGGAACGAGACACAGGTCTTCCTGACCAAATTGTTGGATCTGATCCAATACCTTATCCCGCAATATGTGAAGGAGGGGAAGAGCCAGGTTGTCATCGGCATCGGCTGCACTGGCGGCAAGCATCGATCCGTCGCGATCGCTGAATATCTCTGCAAGATGATCGGCAGCGGAGAGCTTGAGACAGCCCATGTAACACATCGCGATGCCGCGCGTGATCATCGATAAGGGGAGAGTAGAGGCATGGGGAAGGGTCCCAGGGAAATGGATTTGCCGCGCATCGTCGTGATCGGAGGAGGGACCGGTCTGTCCGTCATGCTGCGCGGACTGAAAGCTCTGCCGCTGGATATTACGGCCATCGTGACGGTGGCGGATGATGGCGGCAGCTCGGGCGTGCTGCGCTCGGAGATGCAGATGCCGCCCCCCGGCGACATCCGCAACGTGCTGCTGGCGCTCGCGGATGTGGAGCCGATGCTGTCCAAGGTGCTGCAGCACCGGTTCCATGAGGGGTCGAGCCTGGCCGGGCACAGCCTGGGCAATCTGATCCTCGCCGCGATGAAGGAGATCACCGGGGATTTCGTGACGGCGGTCAAGGAGCTCAGCAAGGTGCTGGCGGTCAGGGGCCAGGTGCTGCCGGCCAGCGCTCAGCCGATCGAGCTGATCGCCGAATATTCGGACGGCAGCCAGGTGCGCGGGGAATCGCAGATCCCGAAGCGAGGCATGCCGATCCGCAAGGTGAGGATCGAGCCGGTCAACGCGGTGCCGCTCGCCGAAGCGGTGGAAGCGATCGAGCGGGCGGACGCGATCATCATCGGTCCCGGCAGCCTGTACACGAGCATCATTCCCAACCTGATCGTGCCCGGCATCGCAACGGCCATCGTCCGTTCCAGGGCGGTCAAGATCTTCGTCTGCAACGTGATGACGCAGCCCGGCGAGACGGACCGTTACAGCGCCGGGATGCATGTGAACGCGATCGTGCGGCATGTGCCGGACATCACCTTCGACTATATCGTGGTGAATGATGGTCCGATCTCGCAAGAGGTGCTTAAGAAATACGCGGAGCAGGGCGCGGAGCCGGTGCGGCTGGACCGGAAGGAGCTTGACGCTACCGGCGCCGAGATCATCGCTGATCGGCTCGTCCTGTATCGCACGTATCTGCGCCATGATACCGAGAGGCTGAGCGAGCATATATTAAGGATCGTCCATTCCTGGACAGCGAAGAAGAGGTGACAGGAATGTCTTTTGCAGCCCAAACCAAAAAAGAACTGACGATGATCGAGGCAGGGCAAGCTTGCTGCGAGAGAGCGGAGCTGGCGGCGCTGATCCGCATGATCGGCACCGTGCAGCTTACCGGCAGGCGGATCGTGCTGGATGTGTCGACGGAGAACGCCGCCATCGCCAGGCGCATCTTCACGCTGATCAAGCGGCAGTTCGGCATTCAGGCAGAGCTGCTCGTGCGCAAGAAGATGCGGCTGAAGAAGAACAACGTCTATATCGTGCGCGTGCCGCGAGGCGTGGAGGAGCTGTTGAAAGAGCTCAAGATCGTCTCGGAGGGCTTCATGTTCCAGCCCGGCATCGATGCCAGCCTCATCCGCAAGGAGTGCGACCGCAGGGCATACCTGCGCGGCGCCTTCCTGGCAGGAGGCTCGGTCAACAATCCCGAAGGCTCCTCCTATCATCTGGAGATCGCCTCCATGTATGAGGAGCATTGCGAAGCCTTGTGCAATCTGGTCAACCGTTATGGACTCAACGCTCGATGCATCGAGCGCAAGAAGGGATTCGTCCTGTATATGAAGGAAGGCGAGAAGATCATCGATTTTCTCAGCCTGATCGGCGCGCATCAGGCGCTGCTGAAGTTTGAAGATGTGAGGATCATGCGCGACATGCGCAACTCGGTGAACCGCATCGTCAACTGTGAAACCGCCAATCTGAACAAGACGATCGGCGCAGCGATGAGGCAGATCGAGAACATCAAGCTGCTGGAGCAGGAGATCGGACTCGATCAATTGCCGGAGAAGCTGCGCGAGGTGGCGATCGTGCGGCTGCAGCATCCCGATCTCAACCTGACGGAGGTTGGCGAGCTGCTCAAGGGCCGCGTCAGCAAGTCAGGCGTCAACCACCGCCTGCGCAAGCTGGACGAACTTGCGAACAAAGTCCGCAATGGACTAAAATAAAGCTCGGAGCATGGGATGCCTCAGGCCGAATCGCAGGTCCGTCTGCGATCCGGTGGAAAACGTGAGGAAGCCTTGATTGGTTCTAGTGCTAACAAGGGAATAATGGTATAATATTTTAGAAACACCTTGTTCTCCAATCACGCAAGCATCACATACGCTCTTTTGCTCACGATGACGGAAGAAAACGGCGAGAATGCCGTATGTTGCATACAAATTACATTCTAGGGGGAAAGGTTGTATGGCAAAGTGCCCTGTCGTTGTTAAGCTGAAAACAGGACTCCATGCTCGACCAGCTGCTCTATTCGTGCAGGAAGCGAATAAATTCTCTTCTGAAATATTCGTGGAAAAGGATTCCAAGAAGGTTAATGCCAAGAGCATCATGGGGATCATGAGTCTGGCCATCAGCTCCGGAACGGAAGTTAACATCATCGCTGAGGGTGCCGATGCTGAGCAGGCGGTAAGTGCGCTTGTGGCGCTCGTCAGCAAGGAAGAAATCGAAAACCCATAATCTGGCAACCTCCGTTCTTATATAACCTCATCATGTGTAAGCGCCATCTTCACGCTGTGGAGTTATGGCGTTTATTCATATCGCATCAAGGCACAAAAAAAGCCGCAACGACATAAACGTCATTGCAGCTTCCTCTGTCACACCTTCTCGATGACATGATCCACGATACCGTAAGACTTGGCGTCATAGGCGCTCATGAAGTAATCGCGGTCGGTATCTCTCTCGATGCGTTCCAACGGTTGTCCCGTGCGCTCGGACAAGATGCGGTTCAGATTGTCGCGCATTCTGAGGATTCGCTTCGCGCTGATCTCAATATCGCTGGCTTGACCTTGCGCTCCCCCGAGCGGTTGATGGATCATCACTTCGCTGTTGGGCAGGGCGTAACGCTTGCCCTTGGCGCCAGCGGTCAGCAGGAATGCGCCCATCGAAGCGGCCATGCCGACGCAGATGGTCGAGACGTCCGGCTTGATGTATTGCATCGTATCATAGATCGCCATGCCGGCTGAGATGGAGCCTCCAGGACTGTTGATGTACAGGTTGATGTCTTTCTCCGGATCTTCGGCAGCAAGGAACAGCATCTGTGCGATGATCGAGTTGGCCACGGCGTCGTTGATCGGCGAACCGAGGAAGATGATGCGGTCCTTGAGCAGGCGGGAATAGATGTCATAAGCTCTTTCACCGCGATTGGTTTGCTCTACCACCATTGGGATATAACCAGTCATGTCATGTACCCTCCCTTTATCAGACTTGCCGCGGCATAGCGCGGCTGGATTGGCTTGCGTATCCTTATGATACCGAAATCTCGCGCAAAGGTCAAGAAAGGTCAAACACTGGTCAAAAAAATAAGATTCAGTATACAAGCGTATATGGCGCGCTCGCGAGGAATTGAACCTCGATCTCAGGCTCCGGAGGCCTGCGTCGTATCCATTGGACCACGAGCGCACTTATGAGACGCAAAGGTAATTATATGATAACGGGGGACAAAAATCAAGCGTCACATTTTGCCTTTCTTCTGATCCGTTTTGTCTGAAGGGCATCCTGGACGGCAGTATCCCGCACTGTGGCGGGATCGGCCCGATCGATGCCCCCTTTGTGCGATCGGCATCTGTGTCGATTTTCATAACAGGAGACAATCGGTCTTGCTTTTTTCGTATATCTGGAATAGAATAATGTTATCAGGTTGACCTGATCTTTTTTCAACCCAGGTGGGACTGAATTTGATATGTAGGGACAATTTATGTCCCGCCGATTGCCGCTTAAGCAGGATCATGTTCTGAACGAAGTGAGGAATCCTATGAGACGGATCATTGACATCCAGAGACAGCTGCTGCCCGATCTGACGGAAGTGCTGAAGAAGCGGTATACGATCCTGAAGTCGATCAGGCTTTCCGGGACGGTCGGCAGACGGTCGCTCGCTTCCTCGATCGGCATGACAGAACGCGTCCTGCGGGCAGAGCTGGATTTCCTGAAGACGCAAGGTCTGATCAGCGTCTCCCCGGCGGGGATGGACATCACGGACGCAGGCGTGAAGCTGCTCGGTGACATCGAGACCTTCATCAAGGATCTGTTCGGGCTTACCGAGTTGGAGGAGAAGATTCGTCAGACGTACCAGCTGAAGCAGGTGATCGTCGTTCCCGGTGATTCCGATCAGTCGCCGCATACGAGGCGCGAGCTTGGACTGGCTGGCGCGCAGGCGATCCGCAAGCACGTGAGGCATCAGGACGTCGTCGCCGTCACCGGAGGTTCGACGCTGGCGGAGGTGGCCAATCTGCTGACGTTCACCGCAGGCGATCCGACCTGCGTGTTCGTTCCGGCAAGGGGCGGACTCGGGGAGAATGTGGAGATCCAGGCCAACACGATCGCCTCGATCATGGCCAAGCGTACCGGAGGCCAGTACCGCATGCTGCACGTGCCCGACAACCTGGGCGAGGAAGCCTATCAGTCGCTGATGAACGATCCGAATATTCAGGAGATCGTATCCGTCATCCGTCAGGCCCGTATCGTCGTCCACGGTATCGGCAACGCTATGACTATGGCGCGCAGGCGCAAGACCGATCAGAAGACGATAGAATGGCTGCAGCGTGAAGGGGCTCATGCCGAGGCGTTCGGGTATTACTTTGACCGCAATGGTCATGTGGTGCACAAGATGCCGACCGTCGGGCTCAAGCTGGAGGACATCGTCCAGGTCGAGGTGGTGATAGCGGTCGCCGGCGGCAGCAGCAAGGCTGAGGCGATCGAGTCGATCCTGAAGTACGGACATGAGGACGTGTTGATCACCGACGAGGCTGCAGCACAGATCATCGTGAGTCGCAACTGAGAGGGACATCGATATTGATTGACCATGCTGATCCTGTCAGCAGGTCATTCAAGCATAAACATTTTTAAACATTATGAAGGAGGAACTTCAACATGGTAAAAGTAGGGATCAATGGATTTGGCCGCATCGGTCGTAACGTGTTCCGCGCAGCGCTGAACAATCCGGAGGTAGAGATCGTCGCGATCAACGACCTGACCAACGTCAAGACACTCGCACACCTGCTGAAATATGACTCCACTCATGGCAAGATCGACGCAACGGTTGAAGCCGCTGAAGACGCGCTGATCGTCAACGGCAAGTCCATCAAGGTATTCGCAGAACGTGATCCTGGCGCGCTGCCTTGGGCAGAATATGGCGTGGAGATCGTCGTGGAATCCACCGGTATCTTCACCGCGAAGGAGAAGGCGGAAGCTCATCTGAAGGGCGGCGCGAAGAAGGTCATCATCTCCGCTCCGGCTACGAACGAAGACATCACGATCGTTATGGGCGTTAACGAAGACAAGTACGACCCGGCGAAGCACACGATCATCTCCAACGCTTCCTGTACGACGAACTGTCTCGCACCGTTCGCGAAGGTGCTGCACGACAAGTTCGGCATCGTCAAGGGCATGATGTCGACGATCCACTCCTACACGAACGACCAGAACGTGCTCGACCTGCCGCACAAGGATCTTCGCCGTGCGCGCGCAGCTGCGGAGAACATCATTCCTTCGACCACCGGCGCTGCCAAGGCTGTGGCCCTCGTTCTGCCTGAGCTGAAGGGCAAGCTGAACGGCATGGCGTTCCGCGTACCTACGCCTAACGTATCGGTAACGGACCTGGTTGTGGAGCTGTCCCGCAATGTAACGGTCGAAGAAGTCAACGCAGCGCTGAAGGAAGCAGCCAACGGTCCGCTGAAGGGCATCCTGAACTATTCCGAAGAGCCGCTCGTATCGCGCGACTACAACGGCGATCCTGCTTCGTCCACGATCGACGCGCTGTCCACGATGGTGGTCGGCGACAATCTCGTGAAGGTCGTCTCCTGGTACGACAACGAATGGGGCTACTCCAACCGTGTCGTAGACCTCGTAGCTTACATCGCCAGCAAAGGCCTGTAATCGGTCAGCTGTATCCGTCAGCCTGAGTTCGAATATTCCTTGCGTGAACGGTTGAAATAGAGGGGCCCCACTCCTCTATTTCCACCGTTCACACCACTATGAGAGGGGCACGGTTATCATGAACAAAATGAGTGTTCGAGATATCGAGGTAACAGGCAAAAAGGTGTTCGTTCGCGTCGACTTCAACGTACCTCTCCAGGACGGCGTCATCACCGATGACACGCGCATCCGGGAAACGTTGCCGACGATCCAATACCTGATCGAGCAAGGGGCGAAGATCATCCTGGCGAGCCACCTGGGCCGTCCGAAGGGGAGGTTCGTCGATGAGTTCCGTCTGACACCTGTGGCTGCGCGTCTGTCCGAGCTGCTCGGCGGCAAGCCTGTGGCGAAGGCGGACGACGTGATCGGCGATGCGGTGAAGGCACAGGTGGACAAGCTGCAGAACGGCGATATCCTGCTGCTCGAGAATGTTCGCTTCTATCCTGGCGAAGAGAAGAACGATCCGGAATTCGCCAAGGCGCTGGCAGAACTGGCTGACATCTATGTGAACGACGCGTTCGGAGCAGCGCACCGTGCACACGCTTCGACGGAAGGCATCGCGCATCATCTGCCGGCTGTCTCCGGTCTCCTGATGGAGAAGGAGATCAGCGTTCTCGGCAAGGCGCTTAAAAATCCGGAGCGTCCGTTTACGGCGATCATCGGCGGCGCGAAGGTCAAGGACAAGATCGGCGTCATCGAGAATCTGCTGAACATCGCCGACAACGTGCTGATCGGCGGCGGCATCTCCTATACCTTCTTCAAGGCTCAGGGCTACGAGATCGGCCAATCGCTCGTCGACAACGAGAAGCTCGATCTGGCGCTCGGATTCATCGAGAAGGCGAAGGAGAAGGGCGTCAACTTCTATCTGCCGGTCGATATCGTCGTCGCGGACTCTTTCACCGCCGAAGCGAACACCAAGGTCGTCGGCATCGACGGCATCCCGGCTGACTGGGAAGGCGTGGATATCGGGCCGAAGACGCGCGAGATCTACGCGGAAGTGATCAGGAACTCGAAGCTCGTCGTCTGGAACGGACCGATGGGCGTATTCGAGGTTGACAAGTTCTCCGAAGGCACCAGAGCCGTTGCCCAGGCTTGCGCCGATACGGCGGCCTACACGGTGCTCGGCGGCGGCGATTCCGCAGCGGCAGCGGAGAAGTTCAAGCTGGCTGACAAGATGAACCACATCTCCACCGGCGGCGGAGCATCGCTCGAATTCATGGAAGGCAAGGCGCTTCCTGGCGTCGTTGCCCTGAACGACAAGTAATCGAATCCTGAACCGCAGCGGCAGGCTGTCGGCGTCACATACGCATGCACTCATCGCATGCGTATGTGCATGCCGGCGGCTATGTGTTGCTTATAGCCAAATTTCACCAATAGGGAGTGGACGGAATGCGTACTCCGATCATAGCGGGCAACTGGAAAATGTTCAAAACCGTTGGCGAGGCAATCGCCTTCGTAAACGAAGTGAAGGGCAAGGCGGAAGTGGAAGGTGTGGAGAGCGTCATCTGCGCGCCATTCACCGATTTGCCTGCGCTGGCAGAGGCCGTCAAGGGCACGAAGCTGAAGATTGGCGCACAGAACATGCACTGGGAGGAAAGCGGCGCATACACCGGGGAGATCAGCGGAGCGATGCTGAAGGACCTGGGCGTCGATTACGTCATCATCGGACACTCCGAGCGGAGGGCATACTTTGCTGAGACGGATGAGACGGTTAACAGGAAGGTGCATGCCGCTTTCCGATACGGCATCACACCGATCATCTGCGTGGGCGAGAAGCTGGAGGAGCGCGAAGCGGGGCAGACGAAGGAAGTGTGCCGCGTGCAGACGGAAGCCGCCCTGCAAGGCTTGACGGCGGAGCAGGCTGCGCAGGCCGTCATCGCGTACGAGCCGATCTGGGCGATCGGTACGGGCAAGTCTTCCACGGCGGACGATGCGAACGAAGTCATCGGCTACATCCGCGAGCGGGTGGCAGCCGTGTTCGGCAGCGAAGTGGCTGGCAAGATTCGCATCCAGTACGGCGGCAGCGTGAAGCCGAACAACATTCGCGAATTCATGCAGCAGCCGGAGATCGACGGCGCGCTCGTCGGCGGAGCAAGCCTGGAGCCTGCTTCCTATATTCAACTGGTTGAGGGGGCCAAATAGATGTCTGCACCGAAACCTGTAGCTCTGATCATCCTCGACGGATTCGGCCTGCGTGAAGAGACGGAAGGCAATGCCGTGGCGCTGGCGAAGAAGCCGAACTTCGACCGGTATTGGGCGGAGTATCCGCATACGACGCTGACGGCTTACGGTGAAGCGGTGGGCCTGCCGGACGGTCAGATGGGCAACTCCGAGGTCGGGCACCTGAACATCGGCGCCGGCCGCATCGTCTACCAGGATCTGACGCGCATCTCGAAGTCGATCCGGGATGGGGATTTCGAGCAGAATGAGACGTTGCTCGCAGCCATTGAGAGCGCGAAGAACAAGGGCAAGAAGCTTCATCTGTACGGGCTTCTGTCCGACGGTGGCGTGCACAGCCATATCAGCCATCTGTTCGCACTCCTGGATCTGTGCAAGAAGAGGGATTTCCATGATGTCTATGTGCACGCGTTCCTCGATGGGCGCGATGTGGCGCCGGACTCGGCGAGATATTACATGGAACAATTGGTGAACTACATGAAGGAGATCGGCGTCGGGCAAGTGGCCACGGTGCAGGGCCGGTATTATGCGATGGACCGCGACAAGCGCTGGGATCGCGTGGAGAAATCCTACCGCGCCATGGTCTATGGCGAGGGGCCTCAGGCTCAGGATCCGGTCAAGGCGATCGAGGAATCCTACGCCCAATCAGTCTATGACGAATTCGTGCTGCCGACCGTCATCGTGAGGGAGGACGGGCAGCCGGTGGCGAAGGTGGAGTCCGAGGACTCCGTGATCTTCTTCAACTTCCGTCCGGACCGCGCCATCCAGCTGTCGCTGGTGTTCACCAACGAGGATTTCCGCGAGTTCGATCGCGGACCGGGACGTCCGAAGAACCTGCACTATGTCTGCATGACGCTGTTCAGCGAGACGGTGGGCGGATATGTTGCATACAAGCCGAAAAATCTGGATAATACTCTAGGGGAAGTCATCGCGCAACATGGTCTGAAGCAGCTGAGGATCGCCGAGACGGAGAAATACCCGCACGTGACCTTCTTCTTCAGCGGCGGCCGCGACGTGGCGCTGCCTGGCGAGACGCGCATCCTGATCAATTCGCCGAAGGTCGCCACCTATGACCTGAAGCCGGAGATGAGCGCCTACGAGGTGGCGGAAGCTTGCGTGAAGGAGATCGAGGCGGAACGCCATGACGCGATCATCCTGAACTTCGCGAATCCGGACATGGTCGGACACTCCGGCATGCTGGAGCCGACGATCAAGGCGGTGGAGGCGACCGACGAATGCCTGGGCAAGGTCGTGGATGCGGTCCTCGCCAAGGGCGGCGTCGCCGTGATCATCGCCGACCACGGCAATGCGGAAGTCGAGATCGACGAGAACGGCCGTCCGCATACGGCACACACGATCAATCCGGTGCCGTTCATCGTGACGGTCAAGGATGCGAAGCTGAGAGACGATGGCATCCTGGCCGATGTGGCGCCAACGATCCTCAAGCTGATGAATCTGCCACAGCCTGACGAGATGACCGGCAAACCGATCATCATCGACTGATGGAGGCAAGGCCGGGACATGGCGGCACAGTCGAACGCATGGACCAGTCCGGTCCTCATCGGCGGATGAACGACAGCCCTGCGAAGCTGCATGAGCATTGTACGATGTACAATTCATGGCTATATATGACAAGACGAAGAGGAGAGTGTGAACAGTATGACGATTATCTCTGATGTTTATGCGCGCGAAGTGCTTGACTCTCGCGGCAACCCGACCGTAGAAGTGGAAGTGCTGCTCGAATCCGGCGCTCAAGGCCGTGCGATCGTGCCATCCGGCGCGTCCACCGGCGCTTATGAAGCCGTCGAGCTTCGCGATGGCGACAAGAGCCGTTACCTGGGCAAGGGCGTACTGACGGCCGTGAAGAATGTGAACGAGATCATCGCTCCTGAGATCATCGGCTGGGACGCTCTTGATCAGGTGGGCATCGACCGCCGCATGATCGAGCTGGACGGCACGCCGAACAAGGGCAAGCTCGGCGCGAACGCGATCCTCGCGGTATCGATGGCCGTTGCCCGCGCAGCCGCTGACGCGGTGGGCGTACCGCTCTACGTATACCTCGGCGGATTCAACGCGAAGACGCTGCCGGTTCCGATGATGAACATCCTCAACGGCGGCGCTCACGCCGACAACAACGTGGACATCCAGGAGTTCATGGTGCTTCCTGTCGGCGCGACCAGCTTCGCAGAAGCGCTCCGAACCGGCGCCGAGATCTTCCACAACCTGAAGTCCGTGCTGAAGGCGAAGGGCCTGAATACGGCGGTTGGCGACGAAGGCGGCTTCGCGCCGAACCTGGGCTCCAACGAAGAAGCGCTGGCGACGATCATCGAAGCGATCGAGAAGGCTGGCTACAAGCCTGGCGTCGATGTCATGCTCGGCATGGACGTGGCTTCCACCGAATTCTACAAGGATGGCAAGTATCACCTCGAGGGCGAAGGCAGATCGTTCACCTCCGCGGAATTCGTTGACTTCCTCGCCGGTCTCGTAGACAAGTATCCGATCATCTCGATCGAAGACGGCTGCGCCGAGGACGACTGGGAAGGCTGGAAGCTGCTGACCGACCGTCTCGGCGGCAAGGTGCAGCTCGTGGGCGATGACCTGTTCGTCACCAATACGGCTCGCCTGTCCGAAGGCATCAAGAAGGGCGTGGCGAACTCCATCCTCGTCAAGGTGAACCAGATCGGCACGCTGACGGAAACCTTCGACGCGATCGAGATGGCGAAGCGCGCAGGATACACGGCCGTTGTCTCCCACCGTTCCGGCGAGAGCGAGGACAGCACGATCGCGGATATCGCAGTTGCGACCAACGCCGGTCAGATCAAGACGGGCGCTCCTTCCCGCACAGACCGCGTGGCGAAGTACAACCAGCTGCTCCGCATCGAAGACGAACTGGGCGACGTAGCCCAATACGGCGGACGCGCTGCATTCTATAACCTGAAGTAATCAGCTGCGCCCAGTCGATGGGTAGCGGCATGGGAATAAGCCCGCTTGCAGGCATGCTCCTGCAGGCGGGCTTATGTGCTGTTCAAGGGGATCTGTTTGAGGCGTGACGGCGGATATCCCTTGATTTTCTTGAACAGTTTGCTGAAATGATAGACATCCTTGAACCCGCACAAGGTCGCTGCCTCCGTGACGGAGAATTCGCCGCTGATGAGCAGGTTCTCGGCCTGGTTCACCCGGTAATGATTGATGTAGCTGTGCAGGGATTGGCCGATGCTCTTCTTGAACAGTCCACCCAGGTAAGAGGCGTTAAATCCTACGCTCTCCGCGATCTGGGCAACCTTCAGCGGAGTGTGATAATGGCTGTGGATATATTGGATCGTCTTCTGTACCGCCGGATGCCAGTCCAGAGGGTGGTTGTCATAGACGAGCAGCCGGAACAGATCGGAGAGGATGACCAGGATGAGCCCGCGTACCTTGATCTGGAAGCCGTCCGTCTTGCTCGTCCATTCATCGTTCAGCTTGCGGAACAGGAAATCCAGCTCGCTGTGATAGCCGATATGGCTGCGAACCGGGAAGGGCAGCACGACCTCCTCAATGCCTGAGTATTCGTGGAGCGTCAGATTGATCGCATAGGCGGTCATCGGATCGCCGCTGGTGATCTGCGCCTGCCTAAGGCTGCCCTTGGGGATGCACAGGAGATCGCCCTGCTTCACCGGATAGGCATCGCCGTTCACATAGTAGGTGGCTTCCCCGTCAAGCACGTAGGTCAGATCGATGAAGCCGATGCGAGCCTCGTTGATGCGCCAGTCTCTGGTGCATTTGCGGTATACGAAATAGTGGACGTTCGGGAACATCGAATCATAGCTCAAGCCATTCATCCCTCTCACCCTCTCCATACTGCTCCGTACTCCCTCTCGACCTTTCTTCTTTCAATAAACCGGATATGGACATGTCGTTTCCTGACGGCAAAAGATGAGTGAAATGGACAAACCATCCGCGAAATAGCCATTGTTGCCAGCGCAGGAAGATCTCATAATGATCAAAGCAGCTGCAAATAAAATAAGGAGGTCGAACAAGATGAATCCGCTTACAAGGAAAACGATGGGTTTCATTGCTGTCTTTCTTGTTTTATTTTCACTGTGTCCGAGTTCTATTCTAGCATCGCCTGTTTCTTCGTGGCAAGGATACAAGGATGTGGAAGAATTGCCTGAAATCGATACCATACCGGATCCGTTTCAATTCTTTGACGTCCGGAATGACCCGAACGGAGATGGGGTGGTGAGCACGCCGGCGGAATGGGAGAACCGAAGGCAGGAGATCCGCGAACTCGTGCAGCGATACTGGCTCGGCTACCGCTGGGAGACGCCCGAAGAGAGCGTGACCGGCGCCACCTATCCGACCTATGAACCGAATGAGATCGCGCTGGGATTTGATTGGCCGCCTTTCTTCTACGCCACCCGTTATAATCTCGGGGAGGAATTCCAGAAGCTCGCCGATCGGCTGCTGGAGGAAACCGTCGAGGTGCGTGAGATCACGAACGCCGGACTCGGTGACGTGGTGGCAAGCGCAGGTCCCGCGAGCGATGCGGATGAAGCTCAGGCGATGGCGATCGAGCTCTGGAATGCGGGCTACGCGCTTCCCTATGTGTTCTTCGGCGTAACCAGCTATGCGAAGCTGGTGGATTACACGGGGCCCATCACGGAACCGCCCGGGCTGACGCGGCCGGTCACCTATTATCAGGTGACGATCGAACGGGAGGAGACGAACGCCTCGGAGACGTTCCGTATCTATCTGACGCTTCCCGATGCGGCACAGCGTCTGCAGGCATGGGGAGATGCGAACGCCGCCGTGCCTGTCGTGATCGATATCGGAAGCACCTTGTCGGCCGCACAGGTGCAGGTGCTGAATGAGCAGGGCTATGGCTATGTCCGCTTTAACCCGACGGATATCTATGCGGACAGCCAGTCGCAGAATCCGAATCGCGACGGCCTGTACACGAGGTTGTATCCGTACAACAAGGACGAATACGAATACGCATCAGGTGCCCTGATGGCCTGGGGATGGGCGGTCAGCCAGATCATCACGGCGCTCAGCAGGCCGACGGAGTATGATCCGGAGTCCACCTGGGGCGAGGAGCTGCGCATCGATCCAACCAGGACCCTGGTGACCGGCCACTCCCGTTACGGCAAATCGGCCATCTTCGCGGCCGCCTTCGATGACCGGATCGGCATCGTGCTGGCGAGCGAACCGGGCGGCTCCGGCATCCAGAGCTATCGCTACAAGGTGGAGGGCAAGATCTTTAACTTCAATGTCTATCCGAAGGCCGATCGCGTCTACGGGAAGACCGAGATTCCGACCGTATCATACGGCGGCGGTACCAGCTGGTTCCCGGAGAACGCGGGTCAGTTCGTCAACAAGGACAATCGCCTCCCCTTCGACTCGAGCGACATCGTGGCCCTGATCGCGCCGCGGCCCTTCCTCGCCACCACCGGCATCGACGCCCATTGGCTCGGGAATGAAGGTGCGGTGGCGGCGATCCAGGCTGCGGCGGAGGTGTACGAATACATCGGGTCCAATGACACGGAGCGCTACAATATCGCGATCCGGGCGCGGCAGAGCGACCACCTCCTCTACAACCGGGATCTTCCGTTCATGATCGCCATCATGGATCGGGAATTCAAGCAAGGGCCGGAGGATCAGGTGCTGCATGTGCAGGATCTGTTCCCGGCAGGCAGCGACACGCTCGGGAACATCTCGTACCCTGCCCGGGATTATGCGAATGTCAGCGATATGACCTCGCACCCCTTTGATATCAACAGCTCGTATCTGCCCTGGTCGCATCCGAACAAATATACGTTGTGGACGAAGCAGGAGAACATCCTGACGGGATATCCGGCGGTGATCGAGGCGCACTCCGATGCTCCGTCGGTAGTGCTGATCCTGCCGGACAAGCGGCAGATCGTCGGCGAATCCGAAGGCGATGGCAGGTTCATCTTCCGGCTGAGCGTAGATCAGACGTTGTACGGGCGGTATGAACTGAGAACGGCAGGTGCGGACAAGGCGAACAAGAGCGTGTTCTTCTCGGCCGTCAGCCTGGCCGATGCCTTGCGGCACGCGACTTCCAAGGGGGACGAGGGCGAGGAGAACCGCCTGATCGGCTTCTCCAGCCGCCTGGCGAACGATCGGAATGATCCGCCGATCATCCTGGTGGACGGTCAGCCGGTCACCTTGAGCTTCACGCCGGAGCGATTCAAGGAAGAGGAGACGACCCTGCTGGAGTATGGGATCCAGTTCCATGACAAGCTGTTCGCGCGAATCGCGACCGAGGGCTGGGATGCGTCGAAGACGTTCCATATCCGCAATCTGAAGTTTGTCCCCATCCAGGGCTTTACGTTCGAGATCTCGTTCGGCAACATCCATGCTTCCGCCGGCAACAACGGGAAGGATGGCGCAAGTCTGTTCACGCAGCCGATCAGCTGGAATGTGGAGCGGTACAACAATGGGCCAGCTCCAGTGTGGCCGGAGATTCCCGACAATCTCGCCGAGAAACAGGCGCTTCTCAATGGTGAGGAGATCATCCGCCCCGAAGCGCCTGCGCCGAAGCCGAGCAACTTCCAGGCCACGGTTGAGCAGGTGGAATACGTGCGCGGCGCATCGTCTCCGGAGATCGTGATCACCTTCGATCAGAAGCTGGATGTGCGGGAGTTCGGCATCGGCCTGAACGTGTCTGACTGGACCACCTCCTGGGAGGATGAGGGCCGGAAGCTGAAGCTGACGCTGGCGGATGAGCATCCGGATGTGGATCAGGTGAATATCATCCTGTTCCGGCTCAAGGATCTCGAAGGCAATCTGCTACCCGGGCCGAAGTATCTGACCGTGACCGTTCCGTCGGACGTTGAGAAACCCGATGACGGAGGAGGACTGCCTGGAGGCGACAGCCCGCAGCAGGGCAGCGGTTCCGGTTCACAGACAGATGACGATGAGGCGAAGCCCGTGATCATCGATCCGGAGCAGCTTCCCGAAGCGGAGGACGGCAAGCGCCACGTGGTGCTGGATCCGGAGCACAGCGACTTCCGGATACCCGGGGAGACGGCCAACGCCCTTGGCGACGACTCTCTGCTCCTGCAATACGGTCAATGGCATCTGGAGCTGGACAACGCAAGTCTGCTGGCTCTGCTCGGCACGGAGGGAGCAACGCAGGAAGGGGATAACGGCCTCGACCTTCATATGAACATCGTGTCGGAGGATGAGACGGAGGAACTGATCCGCGAGTCCATTCGCGAATGGGGGGACCAGGTCGAGGTTCGTGTGACGGGCCCGGCTCTGGAGGTCATCCTCCATCGGTCGAGCGAGGATGGCAAGTCAGAGGAGATCGATTCCTTCGATGTGCCGGTCACGCTGTCCATACCGGTGCCTGAAGGGGCGGACCCGGATCTGCTCGGGATCTATCTGATCACGGAGGATGGCGATCTGGTCTACGTGGGCGGCGAGCTGCGGGACGACATGCTGGTCGTGAAGGTGTCGCAGCCCGGGCGATACGTCCTGCTGGAATATGAGCGTTCCTACAGCGATGTGAGCGATGCGCACTGGGCTTACAAGGCGATCCGCATCGCCAGCGCCAGACATCTGATGAACGGACTGCCGGATGGTTCCTTCGCTCCCGGGGATGCGATGACAAGAGCGCAGCTGGTGGCGATCATCACAAGGGCCATGAAGCTGAAGGCCTCCGGCGGCACGCCGTTCCAGGATGTCGAGCCAGGCAGCTGGTATGCGGAAGCCATCGCCGCCGCCTATGAGGCGGGCATCGTGAACGGGAAGGCGCCGGAGCTCTTCGGTCCGAACGACACGATCACCCGCGAGGAAGCTGCGGTCATGCTGGTCAGGGCGTATGAGAAGCTGTTCGGCGAGATCAAGGTCACGTCCGGCTACGCATACAAGGACGCTGACCAGATCAGTCCGTGGGCGTATGAGGCCGTCATGAAAGCGAGAGAGCTTGGCCTGATGGTCGGCAAGGGTGCGGATCGGTTCGATCCGCAAGGCCTCGTGACGCGGGCCGAAGGCGCCCAGCTGATCGTGAACTTCCTGTCCCTGCTCATCTCCTGACTCAGAAGCCCGCATGCAGGCTGCATCGCCTCATGCGGGCTTTGCCTATGGCGTGTTGTCAGGCTTGCGTCGGGCTATAGCCACCCCATGCGTTGGCGCAGGGAGGTGATCTGGGCGGTATGATGCTCCGTATGCCAGACGAAGAAAGCGAGGGCGGCATCGAGCGTGGTCGGGCCATTCACCGGATGGACGAAGGGGCGGGCGAACTGGTCCGCCGACAATGAGCGCCACATCGCCGCCCATCGTTCGATCAGCGCTTCCACCAGTCGGACGGAAACCTCCGGATCGAGCTGCCGGCTGTCCGCCGTCTCCGCCCATAATCCCTCATCGAAGGTCTTCACGGTCGGAGCGTCTTCGGTCAAGGCCAGCTTCGTACGAACATAGCCGTTCATGCAGGCGTCGGCGATATGATGCGCGGTCTGGCGCACCGTCCATCCGCCAGGGCGGTGCGGAGTATCGAGCTGTTGCGGATCAAGACCTGCCACCGCTGCGCGCAGGCTGGCTGCCGAAGCCTGGAGCCGGTCGATCAGCTGGTGCCGGATCTCGGGCGTGAATGCAGCGGGCGGTTGGAATGGGCCGATGGGATACTTCAAGCGTTCAAGGTCATGCATTCTGGTTCCCTCCATTTGATTCAGATAGGAATAGGGGGAGTCGGACCATGGTGATAATCTACATTATACATCGGGTCCATGGCGATCGAAACCGGATATCAGGTTGAGGTTGCGGTGATGGCACAGGATGTGCTACAATACAAATGTTGTCTGTATAGATGTTTGGGAGGAATTGCAGTGGATATCGCATTGAAGATCCTTTTGGTGATCGTTTCCTTGGCATTGATACTCGTCGTTCTCTTGCAGAAGGGCAAGAGCGCTGGATTATCCGGAGCTATCAGCGGCGGCGCGGAGCACCTGTTCGGCAAGCAGAAGGCTCGCGGCCTTGATCTGATCTTGTCGCGTTCCACCATGGTGCTGGGTGCGCTGTTTGTCGTGTTGTGTATCATCGTTTCCTTTGTGGTCGGTTGACCGGTCACGGATTGGATCTCATACGAATGGTTCATACTAAACGGCAGGAAGAGTTCCTGTCGTTTTTTATATGCATACAGGATGGAATATTATGGTGGGTGGTCGTGTGTTGGACGGTGAACGGAAATCAACCAGTCCCTTCTTTATGGAGGGTCACGGCGCGAACAAGCGCATCTGCCTGCTGATGATCCATGGCTTCACAGGCCATCCGGGAGATTTCCGCGGCATGGCTGCCTATCTGAATGATGCCGGTTACACGGTGCAGGCGATCCGTTTGCCCGGACACGGCACCACGCCGGAAGAGATGCGCCGGACGAGATGGGAGGACTGGTGGAGGCATACGCTGGTCAGCTATGACCTGCTACAGGGGCTGGATCCTTCGCGGATCATCGTGCCGATCGGCTTCTCCATGGGCGGTCTGCTGGCGATGCGGCTGTCGCTCGCAAGGCCGGTCGCCGGTGTGGTGACGCTGGCGGCTCCGGTCATGCTGCGGGATCGCAGGATTCGTTATGCCGGCATCGTGAGGTTCGTGAAACGATATATCCACAAGCAACCCGTGATCAGTGAATATTTGCTGCAGGAGCGGGGGGCTTACGTCAGGACGCCGCTGGATTGCGTGCATAGTCTGTATAAGCAGATTCGCCTCATGAGGCGGCTGATCCCCCTCGTGCATGCGCCGATCTTCATCGGACAAGGTCTGGCCGATGGAACGGTGGACCCGGCAAGCGCCGATTATCTATACAGGACCGTTGCTTCGCGCCAGAAGACGCTGCGCTGTTATCCCGAGACCTCGCATGCGATCATGGCCGATGTCACGCGCATGGAGCTGTTCAGGGATGTGGAGCGGTTCGTGGCAGGGCTCCGCCGCCCGTTCGGGGCAGGGATGGCGGAGGTGCGGATGGCAGATGAAGTGGCTGAGTCGGAGGTGCGAACCGCTGATGGCGTGTCGGTGACGGAGGTGCCGATCCCTGATGACGTGGCTGAGACGGAAGCGTGGATCGCTGATGGCGTGTCGGTGACGGAGGCGTGGACCTCTGGTGACGCGGCTGAGACGGAAGCGTTGACCTCTGATGACGTGGCTGAGACGGAAGCGTGGATTGCTGATGGTGTGTCGGTGACGGAGGCGTGGATCGCTGATAACGCGACAGAGACGGAAGCGTGGATCGCTGATGATGTGGCGGATACAGACCGCGCCGGTTCGGAAACATGGGGGTATGCCCGTGAATGGAATGATGGATATGATGATGAAAGGTATGGAGGTTTAAGTGTACAGGTTGAAAGCCAAGATGGTAATGGATGAGTTGCACAAGAGAGATGGAGTGATGGGGCTAGCATGATCGTAACAGAGCAGCAAGTGCTGGAATTTATGCGGGAAACGGCTTACAAGCCGATGACGTATCAGGAGCTGGAGAAACATTTTCAGATCGAAGGGGCCGAGGAGTTCCGAAACTTTCTGAAATTGCTGAATGATCTGGAACAGCGCGGGGAGATCCTGCGGACTCGCTCGGATCGCTATGGCGTGCCGGAGCGGATGAATCTGATCCGCGGCCGTCTGCAGACGCACCCGAAGGGATTCGGTTTCCTCATACCGGATGACAAGGATCATCCGGATGTGTACATTCACGCCAATGACATGATAAGCGCCATGAACGGCGATACGGTGCTGGTGCGCGTGACGTCGAAGGGCGCGGCCGGAGGCAAGCTGGAAGGGGAGGTCGTCCGGATCGTCACCCGTGCCAATACCGAGGTGGTCGGCACGTTCCAGAGCTTCGAAAGCTACGGCTTCGTGATCCCGGATGACAAGCGGATCGTGAAGGACATCTTCGTGCCGCAGGAAGCGATGAAGGGCGCCGTGGAAGGGCAGAAGGTGGTCGTCAAGATCGTCAAGTACCCGGAAGGCCGCTCGCTCGCCCAGGGAGAAGTGATCGAGATACTCGGGCACAAGAATGACCCCGGCGTCGACATCCTGTCGATCATTCGCAAGCATGGCTTGCCGGAAGCGTTCCCGCCCGATGTGCTGTCGGAGGCCGGGCAGATCCCGGACCAGATCATCGAGCAGGATCTCGTCGGACGGCGAGACCTGCGCGACTGCGGCCTGAAGATCGTGACGATCGACGGCGAGGATGCCAAGGACCTCGATGACGCGGTGCATGTGGAGCGGCTGCCGGGCGGAGGTTATCGACTCGGGGTGCACATCGCGGACGTGGGCTACTATGTGAAGGAGAAGTCGAAGCTGGACCAGGAGGCGTACAACCGCGGCTGCAGCGTGTATCTCGTAGACCGGGTCATCCCGATGCTGCCGCATCGTCTCTCCAATGGCATATGCAGCCTGAATCCGAAGGTGGACAGGCTGACCCTGTCCTGCGTGATGGAGTTTGACGACAAGGCGCGTCTCATAAAGCACGACATCTTCACCAGCGTGATCCGCACCGTGGAGCGGATGACGTATACGAACGTGCGCAAGATCCTGACCGAGGAAGATCCGGAGCTGATGGAGCGCTATCGCGATCTCGTCGACGACTTCCGCCTGATGGAGGAGCTGGCGATGAAGCTACGGGCGAACCGGATGGCGCGCGGTGCGATCGATTTCGATTTCCAGGAAGCGAAGGTGATCGTGGACGAGAACGGCAAGCCGGTCGATATCGTGAAGCGGGAGCGGTCGGTCGCCGAGCAGATCATCGAGGAATTCATGCTGGCGGCGAATGAGACGGTGGCGGAGCATTTCTTCTGGCTCAAGGTTCCGTTCCTGTATCGGATCCACGAGGATCCGGACAGCGAGAAGATGATGAACTTCATCCAGTTCATCAGCAACTTCGGCTATGTCGTGCGCGGCAAGGGCAACCGTGTGCATCCGCGCGCGCTGCAGACGTTGCTCGAGGAGATCAAGGGTTCGCGCGAGGAGACGGTCATCAGCACGATGATGCTGCGCTCGATGAAGCAGGCGAAGTATGATCCGGAGAGCCGCGGGCATTTCGGCCTGGCTGCGGAGTTTTATACGCATTTCACATCGCCGATCCGCCGTTATCCGGACCTGGTCATCCATCGCATCATCCGCGAGGTGATCGAGAACGGCGGCCATCTGAGCGAAGCTCGTGAGGAATACCTCGCCAGCCGCATGCAGGACATCGCTGATCAGTCGAGCGAGCGGGAGCGCATCGCCGTGGAGGCGGAACGCGATACCGAGGCGCTGAAGAAGGCGGAGTTCATGCTCGACAAGATCGGCCAGGAGTTCACCGGCATCATCAGCAGCGTAACCAGCTTCGGCATGTTCGTAGAGCTGGACAACACCGTCGAGGGTCTGATCCGCTTGAGCTACATGACCGACGACTATTACCACTTCCATGAGCTGCAGATGGCGCTCATCGGCGAGCGGACCTCGAAGATCTACCGGATCGGCGATGAGGTGCGGGTGCGCGTGTTGCGCGTCAATATGGATGAGCACACGATCGACTTCGAGCTGGTCGAGGCGCATCGCCGTCAGGAAGTGCCGCACGTCATCTACGAAGCGCGGAAGGGGCGCAAAGGCGGCGGACGCGATGGGCGCGGCGATCGCGACCGCAGCGCAGGTCACGGAGCGGCGGGCCGCGGTGGCGGGCCGGCGGTTGCCTATGGCGGCGGCAGATCGCGGCGCGGCGGAGATGGGCGAGACGCTGGCGCTGATGGAGCGGGCGGCGCTGGCGGCGGTGGCGCGAATGACGATGGAAGCTATGTCGACTTCTGGGGCTTCACCAGCAAGCATGGCCGCCATGGGCAAGGCGCCGGGCAGGGCGGCTTTGGCGGAGGTGCCGGTGCCAGCCCGGGTTCGCAAGGCCGCGGCGGCAAGGGCAAGAGCAAGAGCGGCAAGTCGGCCCGGGGCGGCAGTGGCAAGGCTTCGGCCGGCGTCGGGAAGGCTGGCAAAGGCAATGGCAAGAGCAAGAAAAGCAAGAGCTCGCGTAGCTAGGCTGGACCGCCCGTTGGCTTGAAGCCCGGCAGGACAGTGAGGCTGGCTTGTCGGGCTGCCCTGGCCAACTGGCGGATCTTCGGAAGTGTTGAGGCTAACGGAATGTGATTCCTTTATTTTGTGGAGATGGGCCATTTTTCGATTTCAAACGGTACGTGGATGCGCTATCTCGTTGTTTGAGGCGGAAAGTCAGCTCCATGGCATGTAATCGCAATACGGGTGGACTTTCATCTCTCTGGACGTCGGCGCGCATCGGAGCATTATCCCATTGACTCAGGTCGGGACGAGGTATTGGTCAGGATAACGATCCCCGTTTCAGGAGAGCAGTATGTTTGGTCACAGGGGTGCCTGCATCGGGGCATTATCCCATTGGTTCAGGCGACGGGGAGGAGGTATTGGTCAGGATAACGATCCCCGACATTCAGGAGAGCAGCATTGATCGATAACAGGGTCTTACTCACAACGGTGCATGATTGCAAATCATCAGGTCCTGGCAACATTGATGGTTAATGTAGTTAATGAATAGTCATTTCATTGAACCGATGAGTAAAAGTGTGTTCACATTCGTCGAGGATGACGTGCGGTTGGAAAGACCGGATTTAGCGAATGATGGTTCCGTGTCAACTCACATAAAAATGTTACCGAAGACTCATGGTTCACTCATGTAATTTTGTTACCCAGTGGGGCTGTTAAACAGCCTCCACTGGTTGCGCTCCTGTGTTAGAAGTCATCGGGCAAGAAAG
>Ga0207747_1000071_pt1 | contig 108589 bp, 96 predicted proteins | sample HigsolmetaGSP11D_FD_184839 | JGI IMG/M metagenome (GOLD analysis project Ga0207747, IMG submission 184839) | High solid enriched microbial communities from the Joint BioEnergy Institute, USA - SP1-1-D (SPAdes) | ecosystem: Engineered > Bioreactor > SSF (Solid state fermentation) > Aerobic >... | reverse complement strand
GCCCGCCACGGTCGGCACGCGCGGCCCGAAATCCTGCAAATAGGCGCCCATGGCGGCGATGGTGCGCACCCTGGCGCCCAGGATCCTCGCATTCTCGTCGAAGGCCATCTCCGCCCGCGTCACATGGTCGCGGCCATGCGGGTCGCAGAGGAAGGTCTCGGTCCGGTCGCTGCGCCACTTCACCGGACGGCCGACGCGCCTCGCCGCCCAGAGCACCATGCCACTCTCCGGATGCACCTTGCCGCGCAGCCCGAAGCCGCCGCCGACATCGGGAGAGATGACGCGCAGCTTCTCGTTCGGCACCTTCAGGATCAGCTTGGCCAGCGCATCCCGCACCCGGATCACGCCCTGGGTCGGGGAATACAGGGTGTAGCGGTCCGTGTCCGGGTCGTATTCCCCGATGGCGACCCGCGGCTCCATCGGGTTGCCGACCAGGCGGTTGTTGATCAACTCGATGCTGACCGTGCGGGCGGCCCTGGCGAAGGCCTCGTCCGCCTCCTTCTCCCGGCCGCTGTCCCAGTGGACGCAGAGATTGCTCCCGCGTTCCTCCCAGATCACCGGTGCGTCGGGGCTGTCGGCGGCGGCGGTATCGGTGACGCTGGGCAGGATCTCGTACTCCACCATCACCAGTTCGGCCGCGTCCTGGGCCTGGGCACGGGTTTCCGCCACCACCAGCGCCACCGGGTCGCCGACGAAGCGCACCTTGCGCGTCTGCAGCATCTCCCGCGGCGTCGGCCAGAGCGGCTCGCCGTCCTTGCCCGGGACCTCGACCATTACCGGGAAATGGCCAATGCCGTCGGCCGCCGCGTCATGCCCGGTCAGCACCGCGATCACGCCCGGCGCCGCCTTCGCCGCTTCCGTATCGATCGAGAGGATGCGCGCATGGGCGTGCGGGGAGCGCACCACATAGGCATAGGCCTGGCCGGGGCGGTCGATGTCATCGGTATAGGTGCCGCGCCCGGTGAGCAGCCGGACATCCTCCTTGCGCCGCACCGGCTGGCCGATCCCGAACTTGTCCATCCCCACCGCCTTCCGTCTTGCTTCCGGCGAAGGAAAGCGGTGCCCGCGCCGCCTGTCGAGAGGGGGGTGGCGCGACGGCCCGGAATGGGCCACTCAAGGGGAAGAGGGAAGGGGAGGAGGACCAGGATGGCCGGGCTGCGCTTCGACTTGCGGGACACGCCCGCAACGGCTCCCGCGCTGCGGGCCGAGCTTCGGGCCTTTCTGGCGGAGGCCGGGAAGGACTGGTCGCCCAAGGTCCGGGCCTATTCCTGGATGGGCTTCGACCGCGAATTCTCGCGCGAGGTCGGCCGCCGCGGCTGGATAGGGATGACCTGGCCGAAAGCCTATGGCGGGCATGAACGCTCCGCCCTGGAACGGTATGTGGTGCTGGAGGAGATGCTGGCCGTCGGCGCCCCGGTCGGCGCCCACTGGATCGGCGACCGGCAGAGCGGCCCACTGATCCTGCGCCTGGGCACGGAGGAGCAGCGGCGCGAATTCCTCCCCCGCATCGCCAGCGGTGAGCTTGCCTTCTGCATCGGCCTGTCGGAGCCGGATTCCGGCTCCGACCTCGCCAGCTTGCGGACGCGGGCGGAGAAGGTGCCGGGTGGCTGGCGCATCAATGGCCGCAAGGTCTGGACCACCAACGCGCATCTCTGCGACTTCATGATTGCCCTGCTGCGGACAAGCCCGGTCTCGGATCCGAAGCAGAAGCATCAGGGCCTGTCGCAATTCCTGGTGGATTGCCGCCTCTCCGGCATCACCATCCGCCCGATCCTCGATCTGGCGGGCGAGGAAGGCTTCAACGAAGTCACCTTCGACAATGTCTTCGTCCCCGACAACATGCTGGTCGGCAGGGAGGGCGCCGGCTGGGAACAGGCCACGGCGGAACTCGCCTTCGAGCGAAGCGGGCCGGAACGCTACCTCTCCTCCCTGCCGCTGCTGATCGCGGCGCTGGACGACCTGCGCGCGGAGCCGGCAGCGCCGGAGGTGGTGGGCCGCCTGCTCGCCCGCGCCGCGACCCTGCGGCAGATGTCGCTCTCCGTCGCCGGCATGCTGCAGGAGGGTAAGGCCCCGGCGCGGGAGGCCGCGCTGGTGAAGGATGCCGGCAACGACTACGAACAGGCGCTGCCGGAGAAACTGCGCGACCTGCTCGACCCGATCCGCACGCCGCCCCAGGTCCAGGAGATGCTGGGCTACATGACCATGGTGGCGCGCAGCTATTCCCTGCGCGGCGGCACGCGGGAGATCCTCCGGGGCATCATCGCCCGCCAACTGGGGCTGCGCTGAGCCATGAGCGAGACGAATGACGACCTGCGCGGCATCCTGCTGGAGCAGGTGGAACGCCTGCTGACCGACAACTCCGGTCCGGATGTCCTGCGCGCCGCCGAACGCGGTGAGTGGCCGGCCCGGCTATGGGAGGAGGCGGAAGCCCTCGGCCTGCCCCTTGCCCTGGCACCGGAATCCATGGGCGGCGCCGGTCTCGGCTGGGCCGATGCGGTGGCGGTTTGGCAGGTGCTTGGCCGCCATGGCGCGCCGCTGCCGCTGGCAGGAAGCATGGTTGCCGCGGCGCTTCTCGCCTCGGCCGGCATCGCGCCGCCTTTCGGCTTCATCGCCCTGGCTCTGCCAGGCGAGGCCGTGCCCTGGGGTCGCCGCGCCGGGCATGTTGCCGCGGTGGACGCCACCGGTCAGGTGGCGCTGCACGCTGCCGACCCGAAGTGGCAGCATGGCCGCAGCCTCATCGGCCGCGAGCCCGCAGACCGCGCCACCCTCGGCACACCGCTTGCCATCGGCCGCCTGCCTGACCGGCTTGGCCCCGAAGCCGCGCTCCGCGCCGGCGCCCTGCTGCACGCGGCGCAGATCGCCGGTGCGTTGGAGGCGGTGCTGGCGATGACGGTCGAATACGCCAACACCCGCAAGCAATTCGGCCGGCCCATCGGCGCCTTCCAGGCGGTGCAGCAGCAACTCGCCCTCTGCGCAGCGGAGGCGGCTGCGGCCGGCGTCGCTGTCGCCCAGGCCGGGCGCGCCGCGGACCGGCGTGGCCTGGCCAGGGCGGAGTTCGAGATCGCCTCCGCCAAGGTGGTGGCCGGCGAGGCTGCCGGTGCTGGCGCCGCCATCGTCCATCAGGTTCATGCCGCGATCGGTTTCACCGATGAGCATCCGCTGCACCTCTACACCCGCCGGATGTGGTCCTGGCGGGATGCCTGCGGTGCCGAACGTATTTGGGCACGGCGTATCGGGCAGACGGCGCTCGCCCGCGGCGGCGCGGCGCTGTGGCCGGACCTGACGGCCAGGGACGAGACGGAGACAACCGCATGACCGACTACATCCTCTACGAGCAGGACGGCCCCATCGTCACGCTCACCCTGAACGCGCCGGAAAAGCGCAACGCCATTTCCTCCTTCGAGGAATGCGATGCCATCGTGGATGCCTGCCGGCGCATCAACCTGGACCGCTCGGTGCGCTGCGTCATCCTGACCGGCGCCGGGACCGCCTTTTGTGCCGGCGGCGACCTCAAGGCGATGCGCGACCGCCGCGGCATCATCGAAGGCAGCCATGCCGACCTGCGCGAGAATTATCGCCGCGGCGTACAGCGCATGGCGCAGGCCCTTTACGAGTGCGACGCGCCGACCATCGCCGCGGTGAACGGGCCCGCGATCGGCCTTGGCCTGGATGTCGCCTGCATGTGCGATATGCGCATCGCCTCCGAAAAGGCGACATTCGCCGAGAGCTTCGTCAAGGTCGGCATCGTGCCCGGCGACGGCGGCGCCTGGCTGCTGCCGCGCGTGGTCGGCATGTCCGTTGCCTGCGAGATGAGTTTCACCGGCGATGTCCTGGACGCGCAGGCCGCGCTCGGCGTCCGCCTGGTCTCGCGTGTCGTCCCGCATGATGGGCTTATGGATGCGGCGCGGGCGCTGGCCGGGCGCATCGCTGCCAATCCGCCGGATGCGCTGCGCATGACCAAGCGCCTGCTGCGGGAGAGCCAGCATGTCCGCCTGCCTACCCTGCTGGAACTGTCCGCCGCGTATCAGGCCCTGGCCCACAGCACCGAGGATCACAGGGAGGCTGTGAACGCATTGCTAGAAAAACGCCCCCCGAATTTCACGGGAAGGTAGTGGGGGCATCGCCGCCACCATCCGTATACTCACGTACTCACGGATTCCATGGTACGAGGCATGTTGTTTAGGTCTGGGGAAGGGCCGTCACTGCTGGTAGAAACGGAAACGTGAACTCCCGGCCCAGCCTTCTCCTGCGCCTGTTCCTGCTGGTGGCCCTGGCGCTTTTGCCGGCGTTTCTGCTGCTGTTCGCGTTGCAGGTGGACCTGCAGGAGCAGCGCAGCGCCGCGGCGCGCGACCAGGCGCTGCGCCTTGCTCGCGACGCTTCCGCCCGGCTCGGCCGCTTCGTCGAGGGGCTGCGGGAGGCGCTGGTCGTACTCTCCGAAGCGCCCCCGGTCCGGGATGGCGATACCGCCGGTTGCACGGCCATGCTGTTGCAACTCAAGGCGCGTTTTTCGGATCAGATCCTGCTCGGGGCCGTCGGTCCGGATGGCTGGGTCCTTTGCACGACCGCCGGGACGCCGCCCCACACCGTCTACAGTGGCAACCGCTCCTTCTTCCGCCTGACGCTGGAGACCGGCGGTTTCGCGGTGGGGGAGTGGGAGCAGGGCGCCGTGCTGCGCGGCGGCAGCCTGCATTTCGGCCTGCCGATCCTCTCCTCTGACGGCATGGAGCCGCGCGGCCTGGTCGGTGCCGCGGTCGGGGTCAAGTGGCTGGCGGAACTCCTGCGGCCGATCGACCTGCCGCCAGGCGCGAAGCTGATGGTCCTGGATCGGAACGACCGGATTGTCCTCTACCTCTCCGGTGGCGGGCCGGAGCATCTGAAGCCAGGTGACGTGGCGCCGCCGCATCTCCTGCGGCTGTTCCCGCCCGCCCCGGCCCCCGGCCAGGATCTGGACCCACCGGGTGCCGCGAAGCTGATCGAGGCGACCAGCCCGGAAGGCGCGCCCCGGCTGTTCGGCCTGGCCCCCTTCGTTCCCGGCACCGGCGGCGCGCTCCGGTTGGCCGTTTCGCTCGACGCGCGAGCCACCCTGGCGCCGGTGCGGGAGGCGGAGCGGCGCGGGCTGCTGCTCATCCTGGGCGGCATGGTCCTGGCCTTCCTGGCCGCCTGGGGCGGTGCGCGGCGCTTCGTGCTGCGGCCGCTCTCGGTGCTGCTCGACGCCGCGGCGCAGTGGCAGAAGGGGCACTACGAGATCCGCGCCGCACCCGCCCTTCGCGGCTCCACTCCGGAGCTCAGCCGCCTGGCCTATGCACTGGACCGCATGGCGGAGGCTGCCGAGGGTCGCGACCGCGCCACCGCCGAATTGCTGGAGAAGGAGGCGCGGCTGAGCTTGGCCCTCACCGCCGGTGGCCTTGCCGCCTGGGAGCTGGACCCGGAAAGCGGCCAGGTCCTGCGCTCCGTCCGGCATGACACGCTGTTCGGCTACGACCGCCCGGTCGCGCGCTGGAACTGGCGCAGTTTCCTGCGGCATGTGGTGCCGGAGGAGCGGCGGATTGTGGAGGACGCCTTCCGTGCCCTGCGCGCCGGGAGGGGACCGCTGAGGCTCGACTTCCGCATCCGCCGCGCCGGGGATGGCGAGATCCGCTGGCTGGAGGCGCGCGGCGCGCTGCATCGCGGCCTTGACGGGCGGGAGAAGGTGCTGGGCGTGCTTGCCGATGTCACGGAGCGACGGCGGACCGAGGCCCGGCTGCGCCTGACGGTGGGCGAGCTGAACCATCGGGTGAAGAACACCCTCGCCACCGTGCAGTCCCTCGCCGCGCAGACCCTCCGCGCCCCGCCCGGATCGGATGGCACGATCCCCGCCGCCGCCCGGGCTGCCTTCGAGGCGCGGCTGCTGGCCCTCGCCCGCTCGCATGACCTGCTCACCCGCGAGGGCTGGAGCGGCGTAAGCCTGGGCGAACTGGTTGCCCTGGCCCTGGCCCCGCACAGCGCGGGGCCAGCGGGGACGCGCTACTTTGCCGGCGGCCCGCTGGTGCATGTGCCGCCGCGCCTGGCCGTGCCCCTGGCCGTCGCGCTGCATGAGCTGGCGACCAACGCCGCCCGGCACGGGGCGCTTAGCCGGCCGGAAGGCAAGGTGCAGGTGACCTGGCGGCAGGGCCCGGCGCTGTCCGGTCAGGCGCCCATGCTCCGCATCCGCTGGGCGGAACAGGGCGGGCCGCCGATCCAGGGCCCGCCCAAGCAACGCGGCTTCGGCACCCGGCTGCTGGAGCAGGGGCTGGCGCGGGAACTGGGTGGCAGCGTCCGTCTCGACTTCCACCCTGCCGGCCTGGTCTGCGAGATCGAGGCGCCATTGCAGCCGCAATCCCCAGCCAGGCTGGACGCCGCCTGACCCCTGCGCCGCTGCTCAGCCGCGGCCGATGAAGGGCATCTTGCTTGCCATCACCGTGACGAACTGAATGTTCGCATCCAGCGGCATGTTCGCCATCATGACGATAGTGTTGGCGACATGCCGGACATCCATCACCGGCTCCACCGCCATGGTGCCGTTCGCCTGCTTCACCCCGCGCTGCATGCGCTCCGTCATCGGTGTGGCGGCATTGCCGATGTCGATCTGGCCGCAGACGATGTCGTACTTCCGCCCGTCCAGGGACAGGGACTTGGTCAGCCCGGTGATGGCGTGCTTGGTGCTGGTATAGGCCACGGAATCCGGCCGCGGCGCATGGGCGGAGATGGAGCCGTTGTTCACGATCCGCCCGCCTTGCGGGCTCTGCTCCTTCATGATGCGGAAGGCCTGCTGGGCGCAGAGGAAGGAGCCGGTCAGGTTGATCTGCACCACCCGTGCCCAGTCTTCATAGGCCAGATCCTCCAACGGCCCGGCCGGGACATTGCCGCCGGCATTGTTGAACAGGAAATCCAGCCGGCCGAACCGCTCCTTCACCCGGGCGAAGAGCGCGGCGACCTCATCAGGCTTGCCGACATCGGTGGGCACCACCAGGGCGCGCTGGCCGGCATCCCCGGCCATGCGCGCCGTCTCCTCCAGCGGTTCCTTGCGTCGCCCCGCCAAGGCGACGGACCAGCCATCCTGGAGCAAGGCAAGGGCGGAGGCACGGCCGACGCCGGACCCTGCGCCGGTGACGACCGCGATCTTGCTGGACATGGTAAGTCTTCCTTCTAGCTGTTCGGACCGCGGCCCATGCCGATGGGCTGCCAGCGGCGAAGCTTGGTGTTCTGCAGCACGGCCGGGTTGACGCAACTCATCGGCCACTTGCCGGAGAGCACCAGCGCCAGCTCATGCCCGACGCGCCGCTTGCGTGCCTCATCGAACCGCGCCGAGGCGGAGGCGACATGCGCCGTCAGCGTCACATTGTCCATCCGCAGCAGCGGGTTGTCGGGAGAGGGCGGCTCGGTCTCCAGCACATCCAAGGCGGCATGGGCGATCCAGCCTTCCTTCAGGGCGCGGATCAGCGCCTCCTCCTGCACCGTCGGGCCACGGCCGGTGTTGATGAAGATGGCAGTGGGCTTCATCTGCCGGAAATGCTGTTCCTTCAGCATGTGGTGCACTTCCGGCCGTGCCGGCGCGTGCATGGAGACGAAGTCGGACTGCGACAGCACCTCGGAGAGCGTCGCCGGCTGCACCCCGTGGTCGGACATCAGCATCTCCTCCACGAAGGGGTCATAGGCGATCATGCGCAGCCCGAAGGGGGCGGCGCGCTTCGCCACCGCGCGAGCCACACGGCCGAAGGAGATGAAGCCGAGGGTCTGGCCCATCAGCCGGGGGATCTTCAGCAGGGCCGGGCGGCCTTCCTTCCAGCGGCCCTCGCGCACCATGCGGTCCTGCTCGATCAGCCGGCGGAAGCTGGCGAGCAGCAGCATCATGGCATGGTCCGCCACCTCCTCGATGAAGGTGTCGGGGACGTTGGTGACGGGAATGCCGCGCTCCGTTGCGGCCTTCACATCCACCGAATCGACGCCGACGCTGCCGAGGGCGATGATCCGGCACTTCTCCAGGCTGTCGATGATCCTCTTGGTGATGGGGATGCCCTTGGCATAGATCGCATCGGCATCCTTCGCGGCGGCGATGAAGCCGTCTTCGTCGGTCGGCGCCTCGACGATCTCGGCATCCAGGCCCTCCAGCGCCTCCATCTCCAGCGCATAGCCGCCGCCGGCGACGGTGAAGCTGGCGCCGGCCGGCGTCACAATCCTGAATTTCGCCATGGTCCGATAACTCCCTCCAGTGTCTTGTTAGTGCTTTGGCGGCCGGGCGCGGATGGCCGCCTCGTTGACCTCCACGCCCCAGCCGGGTCCGGTGGGCAGCACCAGCTCGCCATTCTCGATCACCGGCGGAGGCGTGAATTCATCGCGCCAGGAGACGCTGTCGATATCGATCTCCATCACCCGGAAATTCGGGATGGAGGCGCTGAAATGCGCGCTGATCATGCTGCACAGGTTGCCGTAGAAATTGTGCGGCGCGCAGTTGACCTCATAGACATCGCACATGGCGGCGATCTTCATGGACTCGGACAGCCCGTTCCAGATCACGTCCACGATGGCCACATCCATGGCGTAGTGCTCCAGGAAGGGCCGGAATTCGCGGCGGCCATGCAGGGTCTCGCAGCTTGCGATCGGGCAGAGGGCCTGGCGCTTGATGCTGGCCAGCGCCGCCGGGTCGTGGGTGTCGATCTCCAGCCAGGTCAGGTTGAAGGGCGCCACCGCCTCGGCCACGCGCAGATAGCCTTCGGTCCTGAAGTGGAAATTGGTGTCGAGATGCACGCCCATCTCCGGCCCGACTGCCTCCCGGATGGTGCGCAGATGCTGTTGCAGCAGGGCGAGCGTCCGGTTGTCCCAGTTCAGCTCCGGCCAGCCGGCATGCCGGCCGAAGCCGGGCGAGTACTGGAACAGCTTGCCGTCCGCACCGGGGATCAGGATGTTGGTCTTGAGACCCTTGAAGCCGCGCGCCTTTACCTCCGCCGCGTGGCGGGCAACCTCCTCATAGTCCGTCAGCGGCGGCACGCCCATATAGGCGGCATTGCGCACCCGGTAGCTGCCGAAATGCGACCAGTAGACCGGGATCCGCTCCCGGATCGGGCCGCCGAACAGGGCGTAGACCGGGATGCCGCGCGCCTTGGCCGCGATGTCGAGCAGCGCATTCTCGATGGCGGCGATCGCCTGCTGGTTCAGCCCGCCCCGCGACTGTCGGGTCATTACATGCAGGAAGGCCGTCACCTCCTCGAACCGCCTGGGGTCGCGGCCGATGATGAGCGGCGAGAGTCCCTCGATCACCGCGGAAAGGCCGGTGCTGCCGAAGCTCTCGTTGTATTCGGACCAGCCGACCAGCCCATCGTCCGTGGTGACCTTCAGGAAGGAAAAGAGGCGCCAGCCCGCATCCGCCCGCAGTGTTTCGACCCTGGCGATCTTCATGCCTTCCTCCCTCAGCCGTTCCGGCCGGGAGCGAAGCATGACGCCCGCCGCTCCACAAGCCGGTGCAGGGAGGCTAGCCTGCGGTTTCCGTGTATTGGGAGGAGACTGGCATGGGCCGGTTGCAGGGCAAGATCGCCTGGGTCACGGGCGCGGGCAGCGGGATCGGTGAATCCGCCGCGCTGAAGCTGGCGGAGGAGGGGGCCACGGTGGTCCTCACGGGCCGCCGTCGCGAGCCGCTGGAGCAGGTGGCCGGACGCATCCGCGCCGCCGGCGGCACCGCGCATGTCCAGCCGGCGGATCTGATGAAGTCGGGCGATGTGCAGAAAGTTGCCGACTGGATCAGGCAGGAGCTCGGCCGGCTGGATATCCTGGTCAGCAATGCTGGGTTGAACATCACCGAACGTGACTGGAAGCGACTCAGCCCGGAGGGGATCGACGAGCTGATCCACGGCAATCTCTCCTCCGCCTTCTACTGCGCCCGCGCGGTGCTGCCGATGATGCGGGAGCAGGGCGGCGGGCTGATGATCCACACGGCCTCCATGGCCGGCCGTAATGTCAGCCCGATGAGCGGGCCAGGCTACACCGCCGCGAAGCACGCTGTGGTGGCGATGAGCCACAGCATCAACATGGAGGAATGCACCAACGGCATCCGAAGCTGCGCCCTGCTGCCGGGCGAGGTGAACACCCCCATCCTGAAGAAGCGGCCGAACCCGCTCAGCCAGGAGGATCTGGACCGGATGCTGCAGCCGGAGGATGTCGGCGACATGATCCGCCACATCGCCTGCCTGCCGCCGCATGTCTGCGTGAACGAGATCTGGATCACGCCCACCTGGAACCGCGGCTATGTCGCGGCCCAGGGCCGGAAGCTGTAGGCAGGCGAGGGGGGCGGAGCGCCCCCCTATTCCTTGACTGCCCCGGTCAGCGAGGACACGTAATAGTCCACGAAGAAGGAATAGAAGATGGCGACCGGCAGCGAGCCGAGCAGCGATCCCGCCATCAGCGCGCCCCACTGGTACACGTCGCCGGAGACGAGTTCGGTCAGGATCGCGACCGGCACCGTCTTGCTCTCGCTGCTCTGGATGAAGGCGAGGGCGTAGATGAACTCGTTCCAGGACAGGGTGAAGCTGAAGATGCCGGCCGAGATCAGCCCTGGCACCGCGAGTGGCAGGGTGATCTGGGTCAGGATCTGCAGGCGCGTCGCGCCGTCGATCAGCGCGCATTCCTCCAGCTCGTAGGGAATGGACTTGAAGTAGCCGATCAGCAGCCAAGTGCAGAAGGGCACCAGGAAGGTCGGATAGGTCAGGATGAGCGCCAGCGGACTGTCGAACAGGCCGAGCTGATAGACCATGGTCGCCAGCGGGATGAACAGGATCGAGGGCGGGACCAGATAGGCTAGGTAGATCGCCAGCCCGACATACTGGCTGCCCTTGTAGCGCAGCCGCTGGATCGCATAGGCCGCCAGCGTGCTTGAGAACAGGGAGAGGAAGGTGGCGCAGACCGCCACCGTCATGGTGGTCAGCAGCCAGCGCGGATAGGCCGTCTCGAACAGCAGCTTGTAGATGTGGTCAAGGGTGGGAGAGGCGATCAGGAACGGATTGTAGGTCTTGTAGTCGTACAGTTCCGCATTCGGTTTGAAGGCCGTCACCGTCATCCAGTAGAAGGGGAAGAGCAGGATGATGACGAAGCAGGCGAGCGGCACATAGAGCGTGACCACCCGCCGCGCCCGGCTGTCCCAGGACATCGCCTCCGGCGCGACGGTGGCGGTGGCGCGCGGTTCCTCCGCGCTGGCGACTGCTTCGCTCATCGGCGTGCCTCCTGCGCGGGCCGGTCAGTCATTGCCTTCCCCCTGCTGCCATTTCCGCCGCGCCAGCGCGAAGTAGCTGAACAGCGTGGCGAAGACCAGGAAGGGGATCATGGAAACCGCGATCGCCGCGCCCTCGCCCAACTGCCCGCCCGGAATGCCGCGCTGGAAGGCCAGCGTCGCCATCAGATGCGTCGAGTTCACCGGGCCGCCGCGGGTGATCGCATAGACAAGCTGGAAGTCGGTGAAGGTGAAGATGATCGAGAAGGTCATCACGATCGCCAGGATCGGCAGCAGCAGCGGGAAGGTGATGTAGCGGAACCGCTGCCAAGGCGTGGATCCGTCCAGAAGCGCCGCCTCATACAGCGAAGGCGAGATGGTCTGCAGCCCGGCCAGCAGCGAGATCGCCACGAAGGGGATGCCACGCCAGATATTGGCCACAATCAAGGACCAGCGGGCCGGCCAGGCGGAGCCGAGGAAGTCGATGTAGTGATCGAGCCACCCTAACCTGTCCACGAGCACATAGGAGATGATCGAGAATTGCGGATCGTAGATCCACCAGAAGGCGATGGCGGAGAGCACGGTCGGCACGATCCAGGGCAACAGGATGATCGCGCGCAGCAGGCTCTTGAAGGGCAGGTGGTTGTTCAGCAGCAGTGCCAGCCACAGCCCCAGCCCGAATTTCCCGAAGGTCGCCACGCCGGTGTAGAAGACGCTGTAGAACACCGCCTGCCAGAACAGCGGATCCTCGATCAGGAATTCAAAATTCTCGATTCCCACCCATCGGCCGCTGCGGCCGATAGTCGTATCCGTGAAGGCCAGCCAAATGCCGAGGCCGAGCGGATAGGTCAGAAAGACCAGCAGCAGCCCGGCCGCCGGCAACATGCAGATGAAGACGAGGAAGGGCTTCCAGTCGAACAGGCGCACCAGCCAGTTCGGCTGCTGACGGACTGGACTCCAGCCGGGCGCGGTGGTGACGGACATCGGGCCTCCCCGTTTCCTTGGGCGACACCGCCGGCAGGTCGCCCCGCCAGCGGTGCGCCGTTCCGATCAGCGATAGTAGCGGCGGGTGCGGCGCTCGGCCTCCCGCACCGCGGCTTCCGGCGTAGCCTGGCCGCTGGCGACGGAGGCGCACATCTGCACCATCACATATTCCGCCGCGACCGTGCCGGCCGCCTGGGTGATCGGCCCCTTATAGCCGCTCCAGAACTGGTTGTTCATGCCATTCCGGTACACGGCCAGCTTCGGGTCGGAATCCCAGACAGCGCTCTTGCTGTAGGCGTTCAGCGGGTGCGACCAGTAGCCAAGGCAGCCGGTCAGCCACCGGTTGTACTGCTCCGCCTCCATCATGAACTGCAGATAGGCTTTGGCGGCGTTCGGATAGCGGCTGTGCTTGAACACCATGGCGTTCAGGATCAGCGCCGACTGCGGCGCCTTGCCGACCACGCCGAAGGGCATCGGCGCATGGTTGGTGTCCTCGGCGATGGCCCTGGTCGCCGGATCGTTCTTCAGCGCGAAATACAGAGAGACGCCGTTCGCCGTCATCCAAGCTTCGCTCGCGGCATAGGCGCGGTTGTTGCTGGGATCGCCCCAGGACAGGGTGCCAGGAACGAAGGTCGGGTACAGTTCCTTCAGGTAGTGCAGGGCGGCGATCGCCTGCGGGCTGTTGATCGCGACCTTGCCGTCCTCATCCACCAGATAGCCGCCATGCGACCAGATCAGCCAGTTGGCGAAGCCGTTGCCGTCGCCGACCGCATTGCCCAGCGCGAAGCCTGCCGGCTTGTTGTTCTTCTTCATCGCCTGGCAGAGGCGCAGGAAGTCCTTATGGTCGTTCGGGATGCCCTCGAAGCCGGCCTCCTTCACCGCCGACTCGCGATACACGATCGGGCCGGTCGTGCCGCCAAAGGGAATGCCGATCCAGTTGTTGGTGCGGTTCCGCTTGCCGTACTTCTCGCCCAGGAACATCCAGCCGCCGTATTTCTTGCCGAGATACTCGGCGACATCTGAAAGCTCGATCAGCTTGTCGGCATAGATATGCGGATCCTCCGCCCAGCCCAGCACCACATCCGGTCCGGCGCCGGTGTTGGAGGCAACGGCGGTCTGCTGCCGGATATCCTCCCAGCCGACGAAATCCACGCGCACCTGCACGCCGGTCGCCTGGGCGAATTTCGCCGTGTTCTCACGGAAGATCACCTCATCCGGCTCGACGAAGCGGGCGGGGCGCAGCACGCGCAGCGAGGCGCCGTTCTCGATCGGCAGCTTCGGCGCCTCGGCCGGGTTGGTCGGGATCTGCTGGGCCGAGGCCTCCCGCAGCAGCGCCGCAGCGGCCAGCGCGCCGGCGCCGAGGCCTAGGGTACCGCGACGGGTAATGATATATGCCATCTTGTTTCCTCCCATTGATTGGCGTGGCTGAGGGTCAGATCCGCTGGCCGGTCGCCTTGTCGAAGAGATGCGTGAGGCCCGGCTCAGGCGAGATGGGCAGTGTCTCCCCGGGCCGTGCCGAGACCCGTTCGCGGAAGGCGCCGATCAGGCTGGTCTCGCCCACCCGCATCAGCACCTGGGTCTCCGATCCTGTCGGCTCCACGACCTGCACGGTGGCGCGGATTCCGTTCGGGTCCAGCCGGAGATGCTCCGGCCGGATGCCATAGATCACCTCCTGCTCGGGCAGTGCCTTGCCGTTCACCGGCAGCGGCCAGGCGGTGCCGTCCGGGGTGCGGAAGGCGCCGCCCTCGATCCGGCCCGGCAGCATGTTCATGGCCGGGGATCCAATGAACCCTGCGACGAAGAGATTGGCCGGGCGGTCGTAGAGCTCCAGCGGCGGGCCGATCTGCTCGACATTGCCGCCATTCATCACGACGATCTTGTCGGCCATGGTCATGGCCTCGATCTGGTCATGGGTGACGTAGACCGTCGTCACCTTCAGCCGCTGGTGCAGCTCCTTGATCTCGGCCCGCATCTGTACGCGCAATTTGGCGTCCAGATTGGACAGCGGCTCGTCGAACAGGAAGACCTGCGGGTTGCGCACGATGGCGCGGCCCATCGCGACGCGCTGCCGCTGCCCGCCCGAAAGCTGCCGCGGGTAGCGGTGCAGCAACTGCTCCAGGCCCAGGATCTTCGCCGCCCGCTGCACCTCCCGCTCCATGACCTCCTTTGGCGCCTTGGCCAGCTTCATGGAGAAGGCCATGTTCTGGAACACGGTCATGTGCGGATAGAGCGCGTAGTTCTGGAACACCATCGCGATGTCCCGGTCCTTCGGCGGCACGTTGTTCACCACGCGCCCGCCGATCGCGATCTCGCCGCTGGTGATGTTCTCCAGCCCGGCCAGCATGCGCAGCAGTGTGGACTTACCGCAGCCGGATGGGCCAACCAGCACCACGAACTCGGCGTCCTCTATATTGACGTTGATGCCGTGCAGCACCTCGACCGGCCCGAAGGCCTTCCGCACATCGCGGATATCGACCGTCGCCATTCTTCCTCCCTAGTTCCGGGGCGATTGCTTCGCTCTCCGGTCCGAATTCAAAGTCTGGAGACGGCCGTCTCCTTGGAAGTGATGAATTCCAGCAGCACCGGCACGCCCTTCCGGGTCTGTTCGATGCCGCGTCGGATTGCCGGCACGATCTCCGAGGGATCGGTCACCCGCTCGCCATAGCCGCCGAAGGCCCGGGCCATGGCGGCATAGTCGCCGGAGATGTCGGTGCTGCGGTATTTCTCCGTGCTGATCGGCATTACCTTCAGCTCGATGGCCATGGAGAAATTGTTGAGCAGGATGGACATGATCGGGATGCGCTCGCGTACCGCCGTCTCGAAATCCATGCCCGTGAAACCGATCGCCGCATCGCCCCAGACATTGATGCAGAGCTTCTCCGGTGCCGCCAGCTTGGCCCCCATCGCCAGGCCCAGCCCGTAGCCGAGCTGCGTCGTCTTGCCCCAGCCGAGATAGCTTAGCGGCGTCGTCGCCTTCCAGAAGGGGGAAAGTTGATCGCGCGGGCTGCCCGCATCATGGGTGATGATGGTGTTGTCCCGGTCTACCGTATGCTGCAGATCCCACAGCACGCGATACGGATTGAGCGGCGCGTCATTGCTGGTGAGCTTCGGCATCCACTCCGCCAGCCAGGGCTCATACTGTGCCTTGATCTCCGCCGCCACGGGGTGCGGATCCCGCGGCGCTCCCACCAGGCCCGACAATTCCTGCAACAGCGCATCCAGTGTCAGCGCCGCATCGCCCACCAGCCCGATCTCCGCCCGCACATCCTTGTTCAGATGCATCGGGTCGAGGGTCGCATGGATGTAGCGCGGCCCCTTCGGCATGCGCACGCCGAAATTCGTCTCAGTGAAGCTGCAGCCGATGCCGAAGATCACATCCGCCTTGTCGAGGAAATGCCGCACCGGCTTCGGCACGGCAAGGCCGCCGGAGCCGAGCGAGAGCGGATGGTCCTCCGGGAAGCTGCTCTTGCCGCCGAGGCTGGTGGTGACCGGCGCCGCCAGCAACTCGGCCAGCGCCCGAAGCTGCGGCCAGGCCCGCGCCCAGTGCACGCCGGTCCCGGCATAGATCACCGGCCGCTTCGCCTCGGCCAGCATCTTCGCCGCCTGCTTCACATCGGCCGGATCCGGCCCGTAGCGGGTAACGAGGACCGGCTCGTAGTCCAGCGGCTCCGGCAGTTCCTCGTTCCACATATCGGTCGGCACTTCCACCAGCACTGGGCCGCCGCGGCCGTTCTTCAGCCGGGTGAAGGCGCGGCGCATGATGTTCGGCACCTCCGAAGCCAGGATGACCGGCTCGGCCGATTTGGTGATGCCGCGCATCTGCGTGGTGGAGTGGAAATTCGGGTCAATATGCGCCAGCCGCCGCGGATAGCCCATCGGCACCACCAGGACCGGCACCGATTCGCCATAAGCCTGGGCAACGCCACCATAGGCGTTCTCCGAACCCGGCCCGTGCTGCATACAGAAGGCGCCGATCTTCCGGCCGGAGGTGACGCGGGAGATCGCGTCCGCCATGTGCAGTCCGATACGCTCCTGGCGGACCATCACCGGGCGGATGTCCTTCGCCGCCGCGAATTCGATAAGATGGTTCACCGGGTAGCCGGTGAGGATCTCGACGCCCTCGCGCTTCATGATTTCCGCGATGGCTTCGCCGACCTTCATGCCCGTCTCCTTCCTGCGGGCGTCTCGGCCCGACATGCGGCAGGGTGCCGTTCCGGCACCACCGCCTTTCCCTGCAACGAGCCTAGCGCCCGTTTCGCAGAGCTGGCAACCGGGCTTGTCCCATCCCGCCAGGCACCGTGCCCCGCACCGCGAAACCGGCCATACTCCCTGCGTTCGGGGCTTGGGATGGCAGAGCAGGACGGGCAATGGGAGAGTTGGATGGCGGCGGCGCAGGCCGGCGATGCCGCGGCCTATAACGCCCTGCTGCGCGCTATCCTGCCGCTGCTGCGCAATATTGCCCGCCGCCGTATCGCCAACCCGGCGGAGGCGGAGGATGCGGTGCAGGACGCACTGCTGACCATCCACCGGTTGCGCCATACCTATGATCCCGCCCGCCCGATCCGCCCCTGGCTGGTGGCGATCACCGAGCGCCGGGCGGTGGACCGGCTGCGCCGCCAGGGCCGCCGCGCCGGCCGCGAATCCTCCATTGAGGAGCACGGCGAAACCCTCGCCGCCCCCGCGGCGAATACCGGGGAGGCCCGGGTTGCCGCCGCCGAATTGCGCGCCGCGGTGGCGGAATTGCCGCAGGCGCAACAGACGGCCTTGGCCCTGGCCAAGCTGGAGGATCTGCCGCTGGCTGAGGCCAGCGCCCGGTCCGGCATGTCGGTGGGGGCGCTGAAGGTGGCGACGCACCGTGCGGTGCGGGCGCTGCGCCGGCGCCTCAGGGTGGAGGATTAGGGTGCAGACCGAGGAGCTGATCGGCCGCCTCGCAGCGGAGCTTCGCCCGGTCCGGCGGCTTGGCCCCCCGGTCCGGCAGGCGACGCTCTGGCTGGCCCTGGCCGCCGCCGCCATGGTCCTTGCCGTGGCGCATTACGGCTTCCGGCATGACCTCGCCGCCCGCATGCACCTGCCCTATGAGGTCGCGCAGTGGTTGGCCTCGGTGGCCACGGGCATCCTGGCGGCCGTCGCAGCGGCCATGCTGGCGCGGCCGGACCGCTCCTGGCGCTGGGCGCTGCTGCCGGTGCCGGCACTGGCCGCCTGGGTCGCCAGCCTCGGCCTCGGCTGCTTCGCCGATCTGGCCCGCATGGGGCCGGCGGCACTCGCCATGGGCACAAGCTGGGGCTGCCTGCGCTTCATCATGATGCTGGGCCTGCCGCTGACCGCGGCGCTGTTGGTGCTGCTGCGCCATGCCGGGCCGGTACGGCCGGTGCCGGTGCTGCTCCTGGGCAGCCTGGCCTCCGCGGCGCTCTGCTCGGCCGGCCTCAGCCTGCTCCACCATCTGGATGCGGCGCTGATGGTGCTGCTCTGGCATGGCGGCGCCGCGCTGCTGCTGGTGGTGCTCGGCTGGCTGCTTGGCCGGCCCCTGCTGGCGCGGCCGCCCCGCCATCCTTGACGGCGCCGCCCTCCTGGCGATTGCTTCCCTTTAGAACGAGGGAGGAGATCGCCAATGCCGGATGCCGCCAACGCCACCGTCGCCCTGCGCCTGGCGGAAGCCTTCGCGCGCCATGGCGTGACCCTCACCTTCGGCCAGAGTCTGCCTTCCGCCTTCCACCTGGCCGCGCCGCATGTGGGGATCGAGCAGAAGGTCTACCGCCAGGAGAATGCCGGGGGCGCCATGGCGGACGGCTATGCCCGCATCTCGCGCAAGGTTGGCGTGGTCACGGCGCAGAACGGTCCGGCCGCGACGCTGCTGGTCCCGCCGCTGGCCGAGGCGCTGAAGGCCTCCACCCCCATCCTCGCCCTGGTGCAGGAGGTGACGCGGGATGCGACCGACCGCAACGCCTTCCAGGAACTCGATCACATCCGCATGTTCGAGCCGGTGGCGAAATGGGTGCGCCGCCTGGACCGGGCCGACCGGCTGGACGACTATGTGGACATGGCCTTCACCGCCGCCGCCTCCGGCCGCCCCGGCCCGGCGGTGCTGCTGGTGCCGGCGGATCTGCTGACCGAGGCCGCGGCGCCCGTCTCCTCCCTGCTACGGCCGCGCCGCCTCTCGCTTGGCCAGGCGCCGCTCGACCGCACCGTGGCCGACCCCACGGCCATCTCCGCCGCCGCGGATGCCCTGGCCACGGCGAAGCACCCGCTGGTGGTGGCCGGCGGCGGCGTGCACCTCTCCAGCGCCTATGACGAGCTGGCGGCCTTGCAGGAGACGGCGCATCTGCCGGTCGCCACCACCGTCATGGGCAAGGGCGCGGCGGATGAGACGCATCCGCTGACGCTCGGCGTCATCGGCTATGTGATGGGGCAGGGGGCCCGGACCCACGCGTTGCGGTCAATGGTGGACCGCGCCGATCTGGTGCTGCTGGTCGGCACCCGCACCAACCAGAACGGCACCGATAGCTGGAAGCTGTTCGGCCCTGAGACCCGCTTCATCCACCTCGACGCCGACCCGATGGAGGTCGGCCGCAATTACGAATCCCTGCGCCTGGTCGGCGACGCCAAGCTCACCCTCGCCGCGCTGACGGCCGTATTGCAGCGCCGCGACCTTTCCGCCCGCGCCGCCGCCCGCCCCGCCATCGAAGGCGAGATCGCCGCCGCCGTCACCGGCTGGCGCCGCACCATTCAGGACCTCACCACCCGCGACACCCCCCTCTGCCGCCCGGAGCGGGTGATGGCCGAGCTCGACCGCCTGATCGGGCCGGAGGACATCGTGGTGGCGGATGCCTCCTACAGCTCCATCTGGATCGCCAATTACCTGACGGCGAAGCGCGCCGGGCAGCGTTTCCTGACGCCGCGCGGCATTGCCGGCCTCGGCTGGGGACTGCCCATGGCGATCGGCGCCCAGATCGCCGCGCCGAACTCCCGCGTAGTCTGCCTCTGCGGCGATGGCGGCTTCGGCCATTCCTGGGCGGAGCTGGAGACGCTGCGCCGCCTCGACCTGCCCATCACCCTGCTGGTCCTGAACAACGGCATCCTCGCCTACCAGAAGCACGCCGAGGAGGTCCGCTTCGGCGAGCACACCGTCGCCGTCAATTTCACTGCCGTGGACCACGCCATGATCGCCCGCGCCTGCGGCGTGGAAGGTGTCCGGGTGGAAACCGGCGCGGCAATCGCCCCCGCCCTGCGCTCCGCACTCGATGGCCGCCGCCCGGTCCTGCTGGACCTCATCACCGATCCGGACGCCCTGCCGCCCATCTCCGCCTTCTCCGGCCATTACCCGGAGCCCTTCTGACATGCTCGCCTTGCGCAAGACGCGGCCCGGCTTCGGCCTCGACCTTCAGGAAGTGCCTCCAGCGCACCCGCCCGGCCCCGGCGAAGTGGTGGTCCAGGTCGAGGCCGCAGGCATCTGCGGCAGCGATGTCCACGCCTATGAGTGGATCGGCGGCTACGAGTTCATGGTGCCGAAGCTGCCCCTGACCATGGGCCACGAATTCGCCGGCCGCATCGTGCAGAGCGGCACCGGCTCCGGCTGGCGGGAAGGCGCCCGCATCGCCGTGGTCCCCTTCATCCCCTGTGGCACCTGCCCGAATTGCCGCGCCAATGACTCCCGCAATTGCACCCGGCGGGAGGGCATCGGCCTGACCCGCGACGGCGGCTTCGCCCCCCGGGTCCGCATCCCGGCCCGCTGCTGCGTCGCCCTGCCGGAGAATGTGGACAGCGAGATCGGCGCCCTGGCCGAACCTCTCGGCGTCGGCTGCGAGGCAGTGCTGACCGCGGAGGTCGGCCTTGGCGACACGGTTCTAGTCCTCGGCCCCGGCACCATCGGCCAGGCCATCGCCCTGATGGCGCGCTTCGCCGGCGCGAGCCGGGTTCTGGTCGCCGGCCGCGCCGACGCCCCGCGCTTCGAGGTCCTGCGCCAACTCGGCTTCAATGAATTGATCGACGTGGCCGAAGCCCCTCTCCAGGACCAGGTGATGGCCGCGACCGGCGGCCGCCCGGTGGACGTGGTGCTGGAGGCGACCGGCGTGCCCGCCAGCCTGAACGAGGGCATGGCCGTGCTGAAGAAGGGCGGCACCATCGTCGCCGCCGGCATCCATGCCGCGCCGCTGACCCTGCCGCTTACCGATTTCGTCCGCAACCGGCACCAGCTCCGCGCCACCCATGGCGCCGCCCGCTCCACCTGGGACCGGGTGATGGCGCTGCTGGCCCGCGACCCGGAGGGCTTCCGCCCGATAGTCACCCATCGCCTGCCGCTCTCCCGCGGGATCGAGGGCTTCGAGCTTGCCCGGCAGCGTGCCGCCGGCAAGGTGATGCTGACGCCCTGAATCCCGACCGGGCTCATTCTAGTCCCGTCACCACTGCCCCTTCCTTGACACCCCACCCGCCCGCAGGCTTCATCCCGCCGCCCGATGCGAGGAGACCCGCGGGCATTCCGTAACGATCCCGGTGGGTTCGACCTTGAGCACCTCCATGGCAAAGAAGAAGGCGGGCGGCTGGCTCGAGAGCTTCAAGACGATCCTCTATGCTGGCCTGATCGCCGTCGGCATTCGGACCGTCGCCTTCGAGCCCTTCAATATCCCCTCCGGCAGCATGATCCCGACGCTGCTGGTGGGCGACTACCTGTTCGTCTCGAAATATTCCTACGGCTATTCGCGCTTCTCGATGCCCTTCGGCTCCTACCTGCCGAGCTTCGGGTCCGGGCGCATCCTCGGCTCCCTGCCGCAGCGGGGCGATGTGGCGGTGTTCAAGCTGCCTCGCGATCCCAGCCAGGACTACATCAAGCGCATCATCGGCCTGCCGGGTGACCGGATCCAGGTGCGGCACGGCCTGCTCTACGTCAACGGCAACCCGGTGCGGCGGGAGGTCGTCGGCCCCTACACCGTGGAGGGCGACGGCCCGACCATGGTGGTGCGGCTCTATAAGGAAACCCTGCCGAACGGCCGCACCCACGACATCATCGAGCAGACGGACGAAGGACCGCTCGACAACACCCAGGTCTATGAAGTTCCGGCAGGCCATGTCTTCGCCATGGGCGACAACCGTGACAACAGCCTGGACAGCCGGGTGCAGAACGCGGTCGGCTTCATTCCGCTGGAGAACCTGGTCGGCAGGGCGGAATTCATCTTCTTTTCCGTCAACGACTCGGGTTCCATCTGGCAGATCTGGAATTGGCCCTTCGCCATCCGCTGGGGCCGGCTGTTCCATGGGGTGAGCTAGGCACCATGGCAAGGAAACGGGTGGAGGAGGCGCCGCCGCCCGATCTCGACACCTTCGCCGCGCGCATCGGTTACCGCTTCACCCGGCCGGAGCTGTTGCGCCAGGCGCTGACCCACCGTTCCGCCGCCGATCCCCGGCGCGGCCAGCTCGATTCCAACGAGCGGCTGGAATTCATCGGCGACCGCGTCCTGGCCCTGCTGATGGCGGAATGGCTGGCGGAGCGCTACCCGGAGGAGCGCGAGGGCGCGCTGATGCGCCGCTTCGGCGTCCTTGTCGCCTGGGACAGCCTGGCCAAGGTGGCGGAATCCATCGATCTCGGCTCGGTGCTGGTGGTGCCGCCGGGGGAGAGCCGGGCTGGCCTCACTACCCGCCAGAACGTCCTGGCCGATGCGCTGGAGGCGCTGCTCGGCGCTATCTATCTCGATGGCGGGCTGGAGGCGGCGCGCCCCTTCATGCGCCGGATCTTCGCCCCGCTGATGGAAACGGACCAGCGCCCCCTGGCTTCGGCCAAGAGCCGCCTGCAGGAATGGTTGCAGGGCCGTGGCCTGGGACTGCCGGAATACCGCACCATCTCCACTACCGGGCCGTCGCACCAGCCGGTCTTCGTGGTGGCGGTCAGCGCCGCGGGGCGAGAGGCCGAGGGCATGGGCGACACGAAGCGCGGGGCGGAGCAGGCGGCGGCCGAGGCCTGGCTCGCGGGTATCCCGAAATGACCGAGGAAGGGACCCGCTGCGGCCTGGTGGCCGTGGTCGGCGCGCCGAATGCCGGCAAGTCCACCCTGGTCAATGCCCTGGCCGGGACCAAGGTCACGATCGTCTCCCCCAAGCCGCAGACCACGCGCTTCCGCATCCGTGCCGTGGTGATGCAGGGGCGCAGCCAGATCGTGCTGGTGGACACTCCCGGCATCTTCGCCCCGCGCCGGCGCCTGGACCGCGCCATGGTCGCCGCCGCCTGGGGCGGCGCCCAGGATGCCGACCTGACCCTGCTGATCGTGGACGCCCGTGCCGGGCTGACCGATCCGGTCCGCGCCATCATCGAGAAGCTGGCCAAGGCGCAGCGGCCGGTCTGGCTGGCGCTGAACAAGGTGGACCTGATCGCCCCGCCCCGCCTGCTGCCACTGGCGGCCGAGATCAACGCCCTGCTGCCCGTGCAGGAGACCTTCATGATCTCCGCGGAGAAGGGCAGCGGCCTCGATCGCCTTCTGGACCACCTGGCCAAGGCGATGCCCCCCGGCCCCTACCTCTTCCCCGAGGACGAGCTGACCGATCTCCCCAACCGCATGCTGGCCGCTGAGATCGTGCGGGAGCAGATCCTGCGCCGGACGCATGAGGAGGTGCCGCACCACGCCACGGTGGAGACGGAGAATTGGGAGGAGCGGAAGGATGGCAGCGTCCGGGTGGACTGCACCGTCTATGTCGCCCGCCCGAGCCAGAAGGCCATCCTGATCGGCGATGCCGGGGCCCGCATCAAGCAGATCGGCCAGCGGGCGCGGCAGGAGTTGGAGAGGCTGCTGGAACGCCGCGTTCATCTGTTCCTGAACGTCAAGGACCGGCCGGGCTGGGACGAGGAGCGCGGCCGCCTCCGCGCTCTTGGCCTGGAGGATCTTGAGTAATGGAGGGCATTCCGCAGGTTGCCCGGGATGACTGGCCTCTCCTTGGACCGGCCATCTGGATGCCTCGGGGTCAGCCCCGGCCGAGGTAGCGGCGCGCCATCGCCAGCTCCGGTCGTGGTGTGTCGGCGCCGGCGGCGATTTCCAGCAGCCGCGCGTAGTGCTGCCGTGCCTCATCCGCCCGCCCGGCCTGCTCCGCCGCGCGGGCGGCACCGAAGACGGCGCGGAAGCGGTTCGGCTCGGTTTCCTGCACCCGCTCGAACTCCGCCAGCGCGGCGGCTGCCTCGCCGGACTCCAGCAGGGCGTCGGCCAGCAGCTCGCGCGCCGGCGCGAGGGGGCCGGGGGTAACCGGGGCCTTCTCGGTCTTCGCCTCGCGCTCGGCGGCCTGCCGCAGCAACGCCAGGCCCCGGTAGTGCTCCCCGCTGGCGAAGGCGACCCAGCCCTCGGCGGAGAGACGCTGGATGGAAACCTGCTCCGCCCAATATGGATCGCCCGGGCGCAGCTCCTCCGCGATGCGGCCCAGGGCAGCAAGGTCGTCCGCGGCCTGGCCGAAATGGCCGCTGCGCGCCGCGCCCAGCGCCCGGGCGAAATGCGTCATCGCCGTGGTGTAGCGGTACGGGCTTTCCTGCGGGGTCAGCGCCGCCGCGGCGGCCCAGTCGCCCCGTTCGAGGGCGTAGCGTGCCGGCATGGCCGCCAGCGCGAAGGGGATGGCACGGTTGCCGGTTACCCTGCGCGTGTAGCCGCCAAGTGTGCCGACGACCGCGCCGGCGGCCTTGTCCTGTGCGGTCTGGAGATAGGCGTAGACCATGTAGTCGAGCGCGTGCAGCTCGTCGCCGACCTCGCTGCGCGCCCGCGCCACCTCGGCCGAACGGTGGTTCGTGTCGACCGAGGCCTGCCACTGCCCGACGCGGGTGAAGATATGGGATGGCATGTGCAGCGCATGCGGCGCGTCCGGCGCGATCCCGGCATAGCGCAGCGCCGCAGGCAGCCCGCGCGCCGCCAGCGGCGGCACGTCATAGGTGTGGATGAGGTAGTGCGCGACGCCAGGATGCTGCGGCTGACGCGCGAATTCCTCCTCCAGGATCGCCGCGGCACGAAGCTGCTTCGCGTAGGTCTTGTCGGAGGGCGACGCCGCGACATCAAGGGCGAGGGCGTAAAGGATCGCGGCCTCGTGGTCCTCCGGGTAGCGGGCGTGGAGTTCGGCCATGGCGGCCTCGTACCGTGCCAGCCGGGCGCGGTGCCCCGGCACCTCGGTGCCGGCGAAGACCTCGGACAGCGCGGCGATGTAGCCCGCCTCACGCTCGCTGCGCGCGCCGAGCCGCTGCGCCTCGGCCAGCAGGGCCTGCCCAGCCTGCAGGTTTTGCGGGGCCGGCTCGCCGAAGGGGTTCAGCAGCAGCGTCATGGCCTCGCCCCAATAGGCCATCGTGCAGCCGGGATCGGCCTTGCGGACGCTGCGGAAGGCTTCGCCGGCCTGCTGGTACCAGAAGGAGTGCTGCAGCTTCATTGCCTGATCGAAGCGCGCCTGCGCCTCCGGCGTGCAGGTCACCGCAAAATGCACCTGGCCGAGCGTATGAGGTGCCGTTCCCGGCCTATGCCGGGCCGCATGATCCTCCTCCGCAGGCGCCGCCCCCGGCGCGGCGGTCACCAGGAGACCGGCGAGCGCCAGCCCCAACCCGTTCCTGGCCATTCTGGCCTCCCTTTCGGCCGCCATGCGGGCGCAGCCGGGATGATGGCACTCCGGCGGAATCCCGGAATGCAAGGGAATTCCGGAGGGATTCCGATCTGCAATCGGACCCCGGCTCCGCAACGCAGGTCCGTTTGGAGGAGTTACAAAACCTGTCGTTCCGCCCCGGAATTCCCATATCCTGGCGGTATGGAATGGCAGGCCCCCGCGATCGTCCTGGATGCGCGGCCGCATGGCGAAAGCGGTGCGGTGGTGACCGTGCTCACCGAGGCGCATGGCCGCCATGCCGGCCTGGCCAAGGGCGGTGCCTCCCGCGCCCAGTCCGCCATCTGGCAGCCCGGTAATCTGGTGGAGGCGCGCTGGGTGGCGCGCTTGGCAGACCAGCTTGGTGCCCTGACCGGGGAGATGGTGCACCCTGCCGCCGCATTGGCGCTGGAGGATCCGCTGTCCCTCGCCCTGCTGGCCTCCGCCTGCGCCGTGACCGAAGGTGCGTTGCCGGAACGTCAGCCGCACCCCCGGACCTTCCATGGCCTCGTTGCGCTCATTGCCCGCCTGCCCCAGGGGAGGGAAGGGCTGCTGCCCGACTACATCCGGTGGGAGGCCGAATTGCTCGCCGAACTCGGCTACGGCCTGGACCTCTCCCGCTGCGCCCTGACGGGCAGCATGGAGGATCTGGCCTGGGTTTCCCCCCGCTCCGGCCGCGCGGTCAGCGCCGAGGCGGGCGCGCCCTGGGCCTCCCGCCTGTTGCCGCTGCCGGGGTTCCTGCTGGGGCAGGGGGGCGCCGCCGGTCCTTCCGGCCCCGCGGAATGGCTTGCGGGATTGCGGCTGACAGGGCATTTCCTGGGAAAAGATGCCTTCGGGCATCAGCACAAACCCCTGCCAGCCGCCCGCGAATTGCTGTTCGACCGGGTGGCGGCCCTGGCCGGCGCCGAACCGGTGCGCGCCGAATGAGGACTTGATGCCTGACGACCTGAAGACTCTGCCGGGTGGCGGCGAGATCCGCGAGACCAAGCTCGCCGATGCGCTCTCCGAGCGCTACCTGGCCTACGCCCTGTCCACCATCATGTCCCGCTCCCTGCCGGATGTGCGGGACGGGCTGAAGCCGGTGCACCGGCGGCTGCTCTGGGCCATGCACCAGTTGAAGCTAGACCCCGCCGCCGGCTTCAAGAAATGCGCCCGCGTTGTCGGCGACGTCATCGGTAAGTACCACCCGCATGGCGATGCCGCGGTCTATGAGGCCCTGGTCCGCCTTGCCCAGGATTTCGCCGCCCGCTACCCGCTGGTCGAGGGCCAGGGCAATTTCGGCAATATCGACGGCGATAACGCCGCGGCCATGCGCTACACCGAGGCGCGGCTCACCGAGGTCGCCCAGGCTCTGCTCCAGGGCATCGACGAGAACGCCGTCGATTTCCGCGCCACCTATGACGGCGAGGAGCAGGAGCCGGTCGTCCTCCCCGCCGCTTTCCCGAATCTGCTGGCCAACGGCGCCAATGGCATTGCGGTCGGCATGGCCACCTCCATCCCGCCGCACAATGCCGGGGAGGTCTGCGCCGCCGCGCTCGAACTGGTCCGCAATCCGCAGGCCACCACAGGCGACCTGCTGAAGCACATGCCGGGCCCGGACTTCCCCACCGGCGGCATGCTGGTGGAGCCGCCGGAGGCGATCGCCGAAGCCTACGAAACCGGCCGCGGCGGCTTCCGCATCCGCGCGAAGTGGGAGCAGGAGAAGCTCCGCAACGGCACCTGGCAGATCGTCGTCACCGAGATTCCCTACCAGGTCGCCAAGGCCAAGCTGGTCGAGCAGATCGCCCAGCTCATGGAGGAGCGGAAGCTGCCGCTCCTCGGCGACATCCGCGACGAGAGCACGGACAAGGTCCGCCTGGTGCTGGAGCCGAAGAGCCGCACCGTGGACCCCGCCGTGCTGATGGAGACGCTGTTCCGCGCCACCGCGCTGGAGAGCCGCTTCAGCCTCAACATGAACGTGCTGGATGCCGACCGCACCCCGCGCGTCATGGGGCTGAAGGAGGTTCTGCGCGCCTGGCTCGACCACCGGCATGTCGTGCTGGTGCGGCGGACGGAGCACCGCCTTGCCGCCATCGCCCGGCGGCTGGAGATCCTCGACGGCTATCTGGTCGTCTATCTGAACCTGGATGAGGTGATCCGTATCGTCCGCGAGGAGGACGAGCCGAAGGCCGTGCTGATGCAGACCTTCAGCCTGACCGAATTGCAAGCGGACTCCATCCTCAACATGCGCCTGCGCGCCCTGCGCAAGCTGGAGGAGATGGAGATCCGCAAGGAGCACAAGAAGCTCTCCGCGGAACAGAAGAAGCTGCAGGGGCTGATGAAGTCCGAGGCGAAGCGCTGGGAGGTCATCGCCGAGGAGCTGGAGGAGACCCGCGCCAAATTCGGCGACGGCCCCCTCGGCGCCCGCCGCACCGAGACCGGCCGTATCCTGCCCGCCGTGCTGGTGGATGAGACCGCCTTCGTCGAGCGCGAGCCGATCACCGTCATCCTCTCCGAGAAGGGCTGGATCCGCGCCCAGAAGGGCCACATTCCGGAGGATGCCGAGCTCCGCTTCAAGGAGGGCGACCAGCTCCATACCTGGGTCCATGCCCAGAGCACCGACCGCATCGTGCTCTTCGCCACCAACGGCAAGTCCTACACGCTGAAGGCGGACGCCATCCCGCGCGGCCGCGGCGACGGCCAGCCGGTGCGTCTGATGGTGGACCTCACCAACGAGGACGCCATCGTCGCCATGTTCGTCCACAAGGAAGGCGGCCGCTTCCTGGTCGCCTCCACCGACGGCAAGGGCTTCCTGGTCAAGTCCGAGGAACTGGTCGCGGAGCGTCGCACCGGCAAGCAGGTTCTGCTGCTGGACGCCGGCAAGGAAGCCGCGATCTGCGTCCCCGCGGAAGGGGACACCGTCGCGGTGATCGGCGAGAACCGCAAGCTGCTGCTCTTCCCCATCGAGCAGGTGCCGGAAATGACCCGCGGCAGGGGCGTGCAGTTGCAGTCCTATCGCGATGGCGGCCTGGCCGATGCCAAGGTCTTCTTCCGGAAGGACGGCCTCTCCTGGCGCCTTGGCGACCGCGTGCGGGTGGAGACGGATCTGCAGCCCTGGCGCGGCAACCGCGCCGGCGCCGGCAAGATGCCGCCCAACGGCTTCCCGAAGTCCAACCGCTTCGGCGACTGAGCCACCGCCGGCGCACGGCAGCGGAACCTCCCTGACGCCCGGCCGTTCCCTGGCCGGGCGAAGGGGCCGCATGCCCAGGGGCCGTGATCGGCCTGCCCAGCGTCATGAGGTGTTGGCAGATGGCGGCAACGCGTCGTGGATTCCTGGTTGGACTGCTCCTTACCCTCACGCCCGTGCTGCGGGCGCAGGCCGCACGCCCCGAGGATCCGCTGTTGCAGCCCGCTCAGTTTGGCCCGCCCGGCCCACCGCCATTTGTCCCACCCGGCCCGCCGCCGCACCACCGTCGGCGGCGCCGCCGCTGCTGGACCGAGCACCGCCGTGTCATGGTGCGCGGCCATGATGGCCGGCTGCACCCCCGGACCGTCCCGCGCCGGGTCTGCCGGTAGCCTTCCGGATAGCACCGCGCGGGTTGCCGTCGGAAGGTGCAACCGCCCGATGATGCAAAGTCAAGATCAAAGAAAGCTTGTGATCCGCTGATCTATCGGTAGTTGTCCCCGCGGCGGCCGCTGCCGCCTTTGCTCCCGTATGGTCGGGAATTACGGTACCCGTACAATAACAGGGGACGATTAGTTTTGGAATTGAACATGCTTTTGCGCGGCCAATCCAATGCCGTGCTGCTCGACTATTTCGGCGCCATCTGGCAGGCCCAGACCGAAGCGGAGCGTCTCCTTGGCTTCGACGGCGTCAACGACAAGATCAACGTCATTTCCTCCTATGGCCAGGACACGGCCAACACCATGAACAGTGGCACAGCCTTCCTGAAGGACTGGCTGAGCCCGCATAACGGCAACTGGCAGCAGGGCTGGGACATCGGCAACCTGGAGCAGGGCCTCCTCGCCGCCATCAACGCGCAGCCTGCCGATGTGAAGGCCGACCCCACCGGCGTCGTCTGGCTGCACAACGAGTATGACAGCGCCCAGCAGGGCGTGACCGCCGCCGAATGGGAGAGCGCCGTGCGCCTCGACGCGGCGCATGTCCGCGCCGCCTTCGGCCAGGACGCGGCGACGGTCCCCTATCTCTTCGTCAACGCCATTCCCTATTCGAACGCCAGGAACGAGAGCAACCAAGCGATCAAGCAGGGCATGGCGGACCTCGCCCGGGATCCGTCCTTCCATGCCACCATCGCCGCCCAGGCCGACGACCTGGACATGAATCTGGGCGGCAATTACGGCGATGCGCATATGGGCGCGCAGGATGCGGCGACGCTCGCGCACCGCATCGCGGTCTCCTTCGCGCAGACCTTCGCCGCCTATGCCAAGCCCGGCTCTCCCGTCGCCAATGCCGGCGGGCAGATCGACGATCTCGGCCCGCAGGTGGTGAAGGCGGATCCGGTCGCCGGTCATCCGGACCAGCTCCAGCTCACCGTCACCTATGATGCGGCCTCGCATTTCTCTCCGCTGGATGCGGTCGCCGCCAGCGGCGCCGGCTGGTCGGTCCACACCGCCGGCGGCGAGGCCCAGGGCACTGCGGCGCAGATCCTGGACGCCAACCACCTCCTCGTCACCTTCGACCATGCCGTCTCGGCCGGCGACACGCTGTTCTACGGCTACGGCTATGGCCGGATCTCCGGTCCGGACGGCACCGGTGCCGGCCATGCGGTCTATGACGACCAGGGCATGCCGGTCTGGACCGCGCCCGAGGGCGTGGCGGTCGGTGGCCCCGCGGCGCAGCCGGGATTGGTCCCCACGGCATCCGTGCCGCTGACGGCGCACGCCATGGCACCGGCCGTCGCCGATCCCCTCGCCACGGCACCGCTTGCCCCCAATGCGGCTGCGGCCGCTGCTCCGGCCCCGGTGGCAGCCGCGCCGGCCGTACCGGCCGCAGTCGACGTCAGTGCGCCGCCGGACTGGAACGCCCTCGCCGCGCAGGTGACGGCGCATTTCGAAGCCACGGGCCACTGGTTCCTCTGACCCGTGAACCAGGTGCCGGGGGCTACACCCCCGGCGCCCGGTCATCTACATGGCCGGCATCTACGTGGCCGGCCGCCACGGCCCCAGCTTCGCCAGCAGCTTGGCCCGCAGGTCCAGCCACCAGCCATGCTGCTTCGGCCATTCATCGAAGCGCATCCCGCCTGCCAGCACCGCCGCCGCGTGCTGGGTCCAGTTCGGATTCTCCAGCGCCTGCCGCCCGATCGCGATCAGGTCCGCCTGGCCCGCCTGCAAGATCGCCTCCGCCTGCCGTGGGTCCACGATCAACCCGACCGCCATCGTCGCGATCCCTGCCTCCCGCCGCACCTTTTCGGCGAAAGGCACCTGGAAGCCGTAATCCCGCGGCGGCCCCTTCGCCGCCGTCGCCGAGCCCATCAGGCCGCCGGAGGAGCAATCCACCACATCCACCCCCTCCGCCTTCAGCGCCGCGGCGAAGGCGACGGAGTCCTCCACCGTCAGCCCGCCCTCCGCCCCATCCACCGCGGAGATCCGCACGAAGACCGGCCGGTCCTCCGGCCAGATCCGCCGCACCCCGCGCGCGATCTCCAGCGGGAGGCGCATCCGCCCCGCCCGGTCGCCGCCCCAGCCGTCATTGCGCCGGTTGGTCAGCGGCGAGAGGAACTCGTGCAGCAGGTAGCCATGCGCCATATGGATCTCGATCACGTCGAATCCCGCGCGCAGACTGCGCTCCGCCGCCGCCAGGAAACCGTCGCGGACGCGCGCGATCCCGTCCTCCGACAGCGCCTCCGGCACCAGCCAGCCCTCATCCAGGGGCAGTGCGCTGGGCGCGACGATCGCCCAGGGCTTGTCCCCCCGTGCCACATCCTCAGCATTCAGCGGTCCGTTGCCGTACCATGGCCGCTGCATGCTGGCCTTGCGCCCGGCATGGCCGATCTGGATCCCCGCCGCCGCGCCCTGCGCCTTCACGAAGGCGGCGATGCGCGCCAGCGGCGCCACCTGCTCCTCCGACCAGATCCCCAGATCGCCATGGGTGATCCGCCCTTCCGGCAGGACGGCCGTGGCCTCCACGAAGACAAGCCCGGCCCCGCCGACCGCGAAGCGGCCGTACTGGACCAGGTGCCAGTCATTCGCCACGCCCTCCTCGGCGGAATACTGGCACATCGGCGAGATGACGATACGGTTGCGCAGCCTGAGGCCACGCAGGGCAATGGGTTCGAGCAGCGTCGCGGTCATGCCTCTGTCCTGAACTGTCCCGGACAGGACTGTGCCGCGCCTGGGCGCGCAGGGCGAGAGGGGAGGGTCGCCACCCCCTGCCGGCGCCGCCGGCTCCCTGTGCAGGCCCCCAGGAGAGATCCTAGAATTCGCCGGTGCCGCTGCCGTCCGCCGCTGCCAGGATCCGGTCCATCGCCTCGGTCCGCCCGAGCGCGTACAGAACGGCATCAATCGGCGGGCTCTGCGTGCTGCCGGTCAGCGCCACGCGCAGCGGCTGCGCTACCTGGCCGAGCTTGAGGCCCTTCACCTCCGCATAGTCGCGCAGCCAGGCTTCCAGGTCCGCCCGCTCCCATGGCGCGTTGTTCAGGAATTCGGCCAGGTCCGCCAGCCGTGCCCGCGCCTCCGGGGTCAGCAGCGCCGCCGCCTTGGCATCCATCGGCGGTGGCCCCTCAATGGCGGCGAAGGCGGCGTTGCCTGCCAGCTCCTCCAGCGTCTTCGCCCGCTCCTTGAGGTCTGGCATCAGCTTCCGGACGCGCTCCGCGCCCTCCGTGCCGAACAGCACGCCGCGCTTCGCCAGCCGCGCCAGTGTCTCCTCCAGCAGCCGCTCATTGTCGGCCTGGCGGAGATAAACGCCGTTCAGATGCGTCAGCTTCGCGTAGTCCATGCGGCTGGCCGCGCGGCCTACATCGTGCAGGTCGAAAAGCTGGATGGCGCGATCGCGCGGGACAAATTCCTCGTCGCCATGCCCCCAGCCGAGGCGCAGCAGGTAGTTGCAGACCGCCTCCGGCAGGTAGCCCTGCTCGCGGAATTCCAGCACGCCGACCGCGCCGTGCCGCTTGGACAGCTTGGCGCCGTCCTGGCCGTGGATCAGCGGGATATGCGCGAAGAAGGGCCGCTTCCAGCCCATCGCGTCGTAGATCTGGCACTGCCGGAAGGTGTTGGTCAGGTGGTCGTCGCCGCGGATAACATGGGAGATGCCCATGTCGTGGTCGTCCACCACCACCGCATGCAGATAGGTCGGCGTCCCGTCCGAGCGCAGGATGATCATGTCGTCCAGCTCGGAATTGGCGACGCGCACCTCGCCCTGCACCAGGTCCTTCACCACCGTCTCGCCCTCGCGCGGCGCCTTCAGGCGAATGGCGGGCTTGCGGTCCGGCGGCGCCTCGCTCGGGTCGCGGTCGCGCCAGTAGCCGTTGTAGCGCGGCGGCCGGCCTTCCTTCACCGCCTGCTCGCGCATCGCCTGCAGTTCCTCCGGCGTGTCGAAGGCGAGGTATGCCTTGCCGCGCGCCAGCAGCTCCCGCGCCACCTCGGCATGGCGCGCCTCGCGCTGGCTCTGGAAGACCGGCGGCTCGTCGGGCTGCAGGCCGAGCCATTCCAGGCTGTCCAGGATCTGCTGCACCGCTTCCTGCGTGCTGCGGGCGCGGTCGGTATCCTCGATGCGCAACAGGTATTGGCCGCCGTGATGGCGGGCGAAGAGGTAGTTGAACAGCGCCGTGCGGGCGCCGCCGATATGCAGGTAGCCGGTGGGGGAGGGGGCGAAGCGGGTGCGGACGGTCATCTCGGGCCTATCTGCGGCGTCATCCGGAAGGGGGCGTTCCTAGAGCAGAACCCGCCCCGGGGGAAATCGCTGCATCACGCCCGCGGATGCACGGAGGCCGTGCGCGGCAGGCCACGGGGACATCCTGTAGTTGAAAAGGCCATCCTGCCGCCGCACACTCATTGCGGATGCCGATCAACCTTGCCCTGCAATGGTGCGCCCGCCCTACTGCCTGGCTGGATGCGCTGCTTGCCGCCGAGCAATCGCGCTTCGCGCCCTGGCTGGCGGTGGCGATGGGCGGGGGCGTGCTGGCCTATTTCACCCTGCCGACGGAGCCGTCCCTGGCCGTCGCCTGGCTGGCGCCGCCATTGGTGTTGCTGGCGGGCTGGTTCGGGCTGCGGCGGCCGGTGGCGGGCTGGCTGCTCGGCCTGCTCGCCGCCGGGGTGCTGGGCTTCGCTGCCGCCTGCTGGCACACCGCGCGCCAGCCGCCGGCGCTGAACCTGCCGCGCGGCGCCATGACCATCACCGGCCGGGTCGCCGCCGTGGATCTGCTGCCCGAAGGCCGCCGCGTGACGCTGGAGGAGCCGCGCATCAACGGCGAGCAGGCCCAGCCGCGCCATCTTCGCCTCCGCCTGCGCGCCACCGATCCGGTCCGGCCGCAGCCGGGTGATATGCTGACCGTCCGAGCCCTGGTCCGCCCGCCGGCCGCGCCTGCCTATCCGGGAGCCTGGGACTTCCAGCGCGCCGCTTGGTTCTCCGGGCTCGGCGGCAGCGGTTTCGCGCTGGGCCCGGCGGAGGTGGTGCAGGGGGAGGGCGGCCCGTCTCTCTTCGCCGGCCTGCGCGCCCTGATCGAGGCCCGCACCACCGCCGCCATCTCCGGCGCCGCCGGCGCGGTCGCCGCGGCCCTGCTGACCGGCGGGCAGAGTGCCATCCCGGCCCCGGATCTCGCTGCCATGCGCGACTCCGGCCTGGCGCATCTGCTCTCGGTATCGGGCCTGCACATCGCCATTGTCATGGGCGTCGCCTTCGGCCTGCTGCGGCTGCTGCTGGCACTGCTGCCCTGGCTGGCGTTGCGCTTGCCGGTGAAGGCCCTGGCGGCGCTGGGCGCACTGGCGACGGGCGGCTTCTACATGCTGCTGACCGGATCGGAGGTGCCGATGCAGCGCAGCTTCGCCATGGCGGCACTGGCGACACTGGCACTGCTCGCGGGCCGCCGGGTGCTCAGCCTGCGCGCCTGGGCGCTGGCCGTGGCGGCGGTGCTGCTGGTGCAGCCGGCGGCGCTGCTCGGCGCCAGCTTCCAGATGAGCTTCGCCGCGGTGCTCGCGCTGATAGCCGGCTGGGAATGGCTGCGGCCGCGCCTGCCGGGCGCGGGCGGCAAGGCGCGCTGGCAGCGGCGGCTGATGCTGGCGGGTTTCGGGTTGGTGGCGACCTCGGTGCTGGCCGGCGCCGCGACCACGCCCTTCGGCCTGCATCATTTCGGCCGCCTGCAGCTCTATGGCGTGGCGGCGAATGCGCTGGCGGTGCCACTGACCTCCTTGCTGGTGATGCCGGCCGGCATGGCAGCGGTGGCGCTGATGCCGCTGGGGCTGGAATGGCTGGCCCTGGCGCCGATGGGCTGGGGGGTGGAGGCGATCCTCTCCATCGCTCACTGGGTCAGCGCCTGGCCCGGCGCGGCCCTGCTGGTGCGGCCCATCCCGGCCTGGGGGCTCGGGGTGTGCAGCTTCGGCATGCTCTGGCTCTGCCTGTGGCGCAGCGCATGGCGGCTGCTTGGCCTGCCGCTGATCGCGGCGGGCTTGGCCAGCGGCGCCTGGGAGCGGCCGCCGGACCTGCTGATCTCCGGCGACGGCCGGCTGATCGCCCTGCGGACCGGCGAGGAGCTGTTCCTGCAGCGCCTTTCCGGTGCCTCCAACCTCACCCGCGACACCTGGCTGCGCCTGTACGGGAAGGCCCGGGCGGAAGCCCTGCCGTCGGAGGGCAGCCTGGCGGAAGGCACCATCCTCTGCCGCCCCGGCGCCTGCACCCTGCGGCCCGCGCCGGACGGGCCGGCCGTCGTGCTGCTGCGCGGCGACCCACCGCAAGCCGCCTGTGCCACCGCCGCGCTGGTTGTCTCGGCCGAGCCGGTGCGCGGCCGGTGCGCGGCACAGGTGGTGGATCGCTTCGCCGTCTGGCGGAACGGGCCGCATGCGGCCTGGCTGGACGAAACCGGCATCCGCGTACTGAGCGACCGCGCCGCGCGCGGCGCCCGCCCCTGGGTGCCCCCGGTGCCGCTGCCGCGCGGCACCCTCTCCGCAGAGCCGCCCGCGCGGACGGAATAGGGTTCAGTACTTGCGCAGCAGCCCGACCAGACGGCCCTGCACCCGCACCCGGTCCGGGCCGAAGATGCGCGTCTCATAGCGCGGGTTCGCCGCTTCCAGGGCAATGGAATTGCCGCGGCGGCGCAGGCGCTTCAGCGTGACCTCGTTCTCATCCACCAGCGCTACCACGATGGCGCCGTTCTCCGCCGTGTCGCTGCGGCGGATGATGACCGTGTCGCCATCCAGGATGCCGGCCTCGATCATCGAATCGCCGGCGACCTCCAGCGCGTAGTGCTCGCCGGCGCCGAGCATGGCGGCCGGGCACTCCACGCTGCTGCCCGAGTCGCGCAGCGCCTCGATCGGCAGGCCGGCGGCGATGCGGCCATAGAGCGGCAGATGCACCGCCGCGGCCTCGTTCGCGGCCTTCTGCACGCCGGCCAGGTTCGGGGCGAAATTGCCGCGGATGACATTGGGGGCAAAGGCGGGTTCGCGCGCCGGGCCGGTGGGCTGTTCCAGGGCGCGGCGCGGCGCCAGGTTCTCCGGCAGGCGGATCACTTCCAGCGCCCGGGCGCGGTGGGCTCGGCGGCGGACAAAGCCGCGCTCCTCCAGCGCCGTGATCAGCCGGTGGATGCCGGATTTCGACTTCAGATGCAGCGCCTCCTTCATCTCCTCGAAGGAGGGGGAGAAGCCGGTCGTGCGCAGATGCTTGTCGATGAAGATCAGCAGCTCATGCTGCTTGCGGGTGAGCACTGGTGGCCTCCGTCCATCCCCTTGGTGCCGCGTTCCCGGAAAGGCCGGGAACAAACGGGCAACCGCTGCTGGCCGTTCTACGAAGGTTCCGCGCGTCTCGTCAAATGTTTTCCCAGGGCAGCGGTCTCAGATACCGAGATCGCCGAGAGGGATAACCTCCACCGGGGCCCCTTCCGGCAGGGCCGGCGCGTGCGGCGGGCGCAGAATCAGCGCATCCGCCCGCGCCATGGTCTTCAGCATGGAACTGTCCTGCACCGGGAAGGGCGTGGCCACCAGGCTGCCATCCGGCCCGGTTTCCAGCCGGGCGCGGAGGTGGTCGAATCGGCGGTCATTCTCCGGCAGGGCGGCGCCGGCGCGCGCCCGGGCGGTGCGTGGCGCCTCGCCCGGCAGGCCGGAGAGGCGTTGCAGGGCCGGCACCAGGAAGACCACGCCGCAGACCAGGGCGGAGACCGGATTGCCCGGCAGGCCGAGCACCGGGGTCTGCCCCAGCCGGCCCCAGATCAGCGGCTTGCCCGGCCTCATGGCGATCTTCCAGAAGTCGAGGGCGAAGCCCTCTGGTCCCAGCGCGCTCTGCACCAGGTCGTGGTCGCCGACGCTGGCGCCACCGGTGGTCACCAGCAGGTCGCAGGTGCGGGCGGCGCGGGCGGCCTCGGCAATGGCCTGCGAATCGTCCGGGGCGATGGGCAGCACCAGCGCTTCGCCCTCGGCGGCGCGGACCAGGGCCGCGAGGGCATGGGCGTTGCTGCTGACGATGCCACCGGGCGGGATCGGCTCACCGGGCAGGGCGATCTCGTCGCCGGTGGCGAGGATGCCAATTCGCGGCGCCCGGTGGACCGTGAGCCAGGGATGGTTGGCGGTGGCGGCCAGGCCGATGTCGCGCGCGGTCAGGCGGCGGCCGGCGGGGAGCAATTCCTCGCCCTCGGCGAAGTCGAGGCCGCGGGGGCGAATCCAGCGGCCCTGGCGCACAGTTTCCTTAACCAGGACGCGCCCTTCGGCGGCCTCCGCATCCTCCTGCAGCAGGATCGCGTCGGCGCCGGGCGGGACGAAGCCGCCGGTGAAGATCCGCACTGCTTCCCCAGGGCCGACCGTGCCCGCATAGGGATGGCCGGCGGGGGCGGTGCCGGTGACGGTGAGGCTTGCACCCTCCGTCGCATCCGCGGCACGCACCGCATAGCCGTCCATGGCCGAGACATCGGCCGGCGGTTGGGTGACGCGGGAGAGCACCGGGCGGGCCAGCACCCGGCCCCAGGCAGCCGCCAGCGGCACCGTCTCCGCCGGGGTGGGGGAGAGGGCGGCGAGGATTCGTGCACGGGCCTCTTCGACCGAGAGCATCACTCCCCCTCGTAAATCCCTGATTTGCCGCCGGATTTATGCACCAACCGCACTGCTTCAATGCGCATGCCGCGGTCCAGCGCCTTGCACATGTCATAGACGGTCAGCGCCGCGACCGACACCGCAGTCAGCGCCTCCATCTCCACCCCGGTCCGGCCGGTGAGCTTCACCATGGCCTCGATCTCCACCGCGTCCGGCGGAGCGGGTGTGAGGTCCACCGCGACCTTCGAGAGCATCAGCGGGTGGCAGAGCGGGATCAGGTCGCTGGTCCGCTTGGCGGCCATGATGCCGGCGAGGCGCGCCACGCCCAGCACATCGCCCTTGCCGACTTGGCCTTCCCGGATGCGCGCCAGGGTCTCCGGCGCCATCACCACCCGTCCGCGGGCGATCGCCACCCGCTCCGTCTCCGGCTTGGCGGAGACATCCACCATGGCGGCCCGGCCCTGCTCGTCGAAATGGGTGAAGCCGGCCTGGCCGGCCCCCTCGCTCATCTCAGAGCGCGTGGACGAGCTGGTGCGCCGCTTCGGCCACGTCGGGCTGGCGCATCAGATGCTCGCCCACCAGGATGCAGCGGGCGCCGGCGGCGGCCATGCGGCGGACATCCTGCGGCGTGCGAATGCCGCTTTCGGCGACCGGAATGCGGTCCGCCGGGACCAGCGGCGCCAGTTCCTCCGAAACGCGAATATCGGTCTGCAAGGTGCTGAGATTGCGGTTGTTGATGCCGATCAGTCGGCTCTCCAGCCCGAGGCCGCGGTCCAGCTCCCGCCGGTCATGCACCTCCACCAGCACGGCCATATCGAGGGAGCGGGCGATATCCTCCAGCTCATGTGCCTGGGCATCGGTCAGGGCCCGCATGATGAGCAGGATGCAATCGGCACCCATCACCCGCGACTCGAAGACCTGCCAGGGATGCACGATGAAGTCCTTGCGCAGCACCGGCAGCGGGCAGGCGGCGCGGGCGGCCTTCAGATCCTCGGGTGAGCCCTGGAAATAGGGCGCATCGGTCAGGACGGAGAGGCAGGAAGCGCCGCCCTTGCAATAGGCTTCCGCCAGCGCCGCCGGCTCGAAGGGATCACGGATCAGGCCGCCTGAGGGGGAGGCACGCTTGATCTCGGCGATCAGTCCGACCCGGCCTTCAGCCACGGCGCTGCACAGCGCCGAAGTGAAGTCGCGCGGCTTCGGCGAGGCCAGCGCATACCGCTCCATGTCCGACTGGGAGATGGCGGCGGACCGCTCGCGCACCTCCTCGTACTTGTCGGCCAGGATGCGTGCCAGCGTGTCCGGCATGTCCAGTTCGGGGCTGATGACCTGGGGGGCGTTCATCGGGAGTCCATGGAAGCGGTGGCGTCCTTGAGGCGGGCCAGTACGGCAGCAGCGGCCCCGCTGTCTATGGAGCGGGCCGCCGCCTCCGCGCCGGCGCGCAGATCGTCGGTCCGCCCGGCCACGACAAGGGCAGCCGCCGCATTGAGCAGGACAACGTCGCGATAGGGGCCCGGGGTTCCGGCGAGCAGGGCGGAAAGCGCCAGCGCATTCTCCGCCGGCTCGCCGCCGCGGATCGCCTCGGGCGGCGCGCGGCGCAGGCCGGCATCCTCCGGGGTGATGGTGAATTCGCGGATCGTGCCGTTGTCCAGCGACACCACATGGGTCTCGCCGGAGAGGGCGATCTCGTCCAGCCCCTGGCCGTGCACCAGCCAGGCACGCTCGGTGCCGAGCCGCGCCAGGGTCTCCGCCATCGGCCGCAGCCAGTCGCGGTGGTAGGCGCCGGTGAGCTGCCGCTTCACCCGCGCCGGATTCGCCAGCGGGCCAAGCAGGTTGAAGATGGTGCGGGTGCCGAGCTCCACCCGCGGCCCGGCGGCATGGCGCAGCGCCGAATGGTGCCGGGGCGCCATCAGGAAGACCATACCGGCCTTGGCCAGCACCGACTCCAGCCGGTCGAGGGGCACGTCCAGGTTCACGCCCAGCGCGGAGAGCGCATCCGCCGCGCCGGAGCGGGAGGAGAGCGCCCGGTTGCCGTGCTTGGCCACCGGCACGCCACAGCCCGCCACCACCAGGGCGGTCGCGGTGGAGATATTGAGTGAGCCGGAGGCATCGCCGCCAGTGCCGACGATGTCTATGGCGCCCTCCGGCGCCTCGATGGCCGTCATGCGGGCGCGCATGGCGCGGACCGCGCCGGTGAGCTCGGCCACCGTCTCGCCGCGCACCCGCATGGCCATGAGCAGGCCGGCGATCTGCGCCGGCGTCGCCTCGCCAGCCATGATGATGCCGAAGGCGTGCTCCGCCTCGCTTTCCGCCAGCTTCTCGCCGGCGGCGAGGCGAGCCAGCACGGGCTTGAGGCTGTTCACGCCGGCACCCCGGCGCGGATCTTGGCGAGGGAGAGGAAATTGCGCAGGAGGTCGTGGCCGTGCTGGCTGGCGATGCTCTCGGGGTGGAATTGCACGCCCCAAACCGGCAGGTCGCGATGCGCGAGGCCCATGATGTGGCCGTCTTCGGTCCAGGCGGTCACCTCCAGGGCGGGAGGCAGGTCATCCCGGCCGACGACCAGCGAATGATAGCGCGTGGCGCGGAAGGGGCTGGGCAGGCCGGCAAAGACATCCGTGCCGCGATGGTGGACATCCCAGACCTTGCCGTGCACAGGCTCTGCCGCCCGCACCACGCGCCCGCCGAAGGCCTGGCCGATGGCCTGGTGGCCGAGGCAGACGCCGAGCAGCGGGACGCGCGCGGCGGCGGCCGCGGCGATCAACGGCAGGCAGATGCCGGCTTCGTTCGGGGTGCAGGGGCCGGGGGAGAGGAGAATCGCCTCCGGCCGCATCGCCAGCGCCTCCTCCGGGGTCAGGGCATCGTTGCGCCGGACCTCGATCTCCACTCCAAGGTCGCCCAGGAAGTGATAGAGATTGAAGGTGAAGCTGTCGTAGTTGTCGATCAGCAGGATCATGTTTCGGGACTCTCCCGCGCGGCCACGCCCCGGTCAAGCGAGGTGGCGGGGCGCGTCCGCGCGGCGCTTCGGGACTCAGCCATGCGCCGGCTGGGTTCGGGGCTCCTTGGCGGTTTCCTGGGCGGGCGCCGGTTCCGCCGGACGCGCCGGCTCGGGCGCGGGGAGCGGGGTGGATGGCCCGGTGATGACGTCGAAATCGTAGTCGCTGCGCTGCATGGTGGCCTCCGTCTGGATGAGGCCGCCACGGCCGGCGGGAAATTTCGTGAGGTCAGGAGGGCCCGGAAACACGAAAGCCGCCAGTCGGTGGCGGCTTCGGGGTCTGCGATGGGGTTGCGCTGATCCTAGGCCGCCGGTGCGTACCAGCGGTACCAAAATCGCGCGGAAAGGTCTTTGCCGCGGTGCGGCTGCATCCTGACCATGGGCGCAGACTAACCCCGGCGCGGCCGCTTCGGCAAGGGGCCGCGCGGCCCTTTGCCGGTCATCGGGCGGTTTCAGAAGCCGTAGAGGCATGCCGGGTTGTCCACCAGGATGGCCTGGCGCTGTGCCGGATCGGGCGCCCATTGGCCGAGGAGGTCCAGCAGGTAGCCGTCGTCCGGCACCTCCTCCGGGCTGTGCAGCGAGGGGTGCGGCCAGTCGGTGCCCCAGACGCAGCGGTCCGGCGCCGCCGCGATCATCGCCCGCGCCATCGGCAGGACATCCGCATAGGGATGGCCGGCGGAGGAGCGGTAGCCGCAGAGCTTGGCCCAGGCCCCGCGCTCCAGCAGGCGGAGCAGGGAGCGGAAGGCGGGGCTGTCCACGCCGCCCTCCTGCGCCTGGACGCCGCCCATATGGTCGATCACCACCCGAACGGGCAGGCGGGCGAGGATTGGCTCCAGCGCCGCCAATTGCTTGGCATGGGTGTAGAGCTGCAGGTGCCAGCCGAGTGGCGCCAGACGCTCCGCCAGGGATTCGAGCTGATCGAGCGGCGTGCCGTTGCCGCTGACGGCATTGAAGCGCACGCCACGGGCGCCGCGCTCCGCCATGGCCTCAAGCTGCGCGGCGCTGAAGCCGTCATCCACCACCACGACGGCGCGGGCGCGGTCGAGGCCGATCGCCTCCACGGCGTCGAGCGTCACCGCATTCTCCGTGCCGTAGATGCTGGGCTGGACGATGACGGTGCGGCGCAGGCCGATGGTCTCCAGCATCTCCAGATACTGCGCGATCGAGGCCTCGGGCGGCGTGTAGGATCGGCCCGGGGAGAGCGGGTAGCGGTCATAGGGGCCGAAGATGTGGCAGTGGCAGTCGGTGGCATTGGCCGGGGGCTGCCAATTGGGACGGCTGGTGACGGCCCGTGGGCCGGGGCAGGGACGGGTCATGGGGGCCTCCTTACCAGGGCGGAGTTCGCGCGGGGGATGGATTCGTTGCGAGGCAGGACGAAGTCCGGGGGTTGCAGGAAGAAATACCGAAACTTTCCGACTCGGCATCCATCGGACGGGAGAATCGTACTTGGAATACAATCAATAGTTGATACCGCATTGTTTCGCGTTGCATACCCGGCTGGGTCACCGGAACGTGAAGCCCGCGCCCGCGGCTCGGACGGGCCGGCCTGGAGCGAACCTTCCGGTGACGGAACCGACGAAGCTGGAGATTCGACGCGATGCGCCATTCCGACAGCCACGGCCTTCCCACCCGCCTCCGGGGAGCGGGCCGATGAGCGGGACCCAGAACGCCGGTGCCTTCCGCACCGTCCTGTGGGACGACTTCAGTAACGGCTACAACTGGGCCAACTGGGGCAAGCCCTATGACGGCGGCGTCTACTGGAACGGCGCCTTTAGCTGGAGCGCCGGGGACGTGAATGTCCGCAACGGCGAGATGCAGGTCACCATGACCCGCCACGACAATGGCTGGTGGACCGGTGGCGGCTTCAACAGCATGAAGGCGGGCGTCTCCATCCACTACGGCACCATCTCCTTCGATGCCAAGGTCGATGAGGGGCAGGGCACCATGGCGGCCATCCTGCTCTGGCCGGCCGCGGATGACCACTGGCCGCCGGAGGTGGACATCCTGGAAACCCCGGGCCACGACGGGATGCAGACGCTGCATTGGCAGGGGCCCGGCGGCGGCGATTGGTACGACGCGATCCGCACCAGCTCCTACGATCCCTCCCAGTGGCACCATTATGACGTCACCTGGCTGCCTGACCGGCTGACGATACAGGTGGACGGCAGGACCGTTGCCGAATGGACCGACCACATCCCGGACGAGCCGATGGGCTTCGGCGTGATGAGCTTCGTCGGCACCTGGCATGAGGAGTGGATGGGCGGCGCCCCGGACAGCTCGACCCCGAATGTGGTGACGGTCCATCTGGACAATGTATACATTGCGCAGTGGACCGGGGAGGATCCGGGGAGGGATGCCGGCAGCGCCGCTCCGCCCCAGCGTGCGCCGGCCTGGCAGGAGGCGGGCTCCGGCTCGGACAGCCTGGTGCTCTGGGTAAGCCAGGACTACTACAAGGGCGATGCGCAATTCACCGTGTCGGTGGACGGCCAGCAGGTCGGCGGCACCTTCACCGCTTCCGCCCTGCATTCCTCCGGCCAGCATGACACCCTGACCCTACATGGCAATTGGGGGCCGGGGGCGCATACGGTAACGGTCAACTTCCTCAATGACCTGTGGGATGGCACGCCGGACACCGACCGCAACATCTACGTGACGCATGCCGAATACAACGGCGTGGGGAGCGACGCGCTCGGCAATGGCTGGACCGGTGGCAGCTTCACCGTCCAGGCCGCGGCCGCCGCGCCGGCCCCGAGCCAGGATGCGCCGGTGGATTGGAACGCGATCGCCACGCAGGTGATGGCGAATTACCAGGCAACGGGCCACTGGTATCTGTAACCCGCGACGGGAGGGAGGGTTCGGCCTCCCTCCGCCTGGTGCAGGTGCGGGCCTACCGGTCCCGCCGGCCGGCGGCGAAGCGCACTGCTTCCTCGGCGGCGCGGAACAGGGCGCGGGCCTTCTGTCGCGTCTCCTCGTATTCCGCCTTCGGGTCGCTGTCGGCGACCACGCCGGCGCCGGCCTGCACATGCATCACGCCGTCCTTTACCAGCGCGGTGCGCAGGCCGATGCAGGTGTCCATCCCGCCATCGGCGCCGAAATATCCGAAGCCGCCAGCATAGATGCCGCGGCGGGAGGGCTCCAGCTCCTCGATGATCTCCATGGCGCGGACCTTCGGCGCGCCGGTCAGCGTGCCGGCCGGGAAGCCGCCCATCAGCGCATCCAGCGCGGAGAGGCCGGCGCGCAGCCGCCCCTGCACCTCCGAGCCTATGTGCATCACCTGGCTGTAGCGCTCGATCTGGAATTGCGAGGGGACGCGCACGCTGCCGATCTCGGCGACGCGGCCGACATCATTGCGGCCGAGATCGAGCAGCATGAGATGCTCCGCCCGCTCCTTCGGATCGGCCAGCAATTCGGCTTCCAGCGCCTTGTCCTCCTCCGGCGTCGCGCCGCGGCGGCGGGTGCCGGCGAGGGGGCGAACCGTCACGGTGCCGTCGCGCAGCCGCACCAGGATCTCGGGCGAGGCGCCGACCGCGGCGAAGCCGCCGAAATCGAAGAAGAACAGGAAGGGCGCCGGGTTGATGCGCCGCAGCGCGCGGTAGAGCGCGAAGGGCGGCAGGGCGAAGGGGATGGAGAAGCGCTGGCTCGGCACCACCTGGAAGCAGTCGCCGGCGCGGATGTATTCCTTGGCGCGCTCCACGGCGGCGATGAATTCGGCTTCGGTGAAATTGCTCTCCGGCGCCGGGGGCGGGGGCAGGCTGACCGGCGCGGCGGGGCGCGGCAACGGCCGGTCCAGCGCCGCCTCGGCCTCGTCCAGTCGGGCCTGGGCGGCGTCCCAGGCGGCCTGAGGATCGGATTCGCCGGGCCAGACGGCGGTGCAGAGGGTCAAGCTGTCCCGCACATGGTCGAAGACCGCGACCATGGTGGGGCGCATCAGCATTGCATCCGGGATGCCGAGCACATCCGGCTTGGTCGCCGGCAGCCGCTCCATCAGCCGCACCATGTCATAGCCGAGATAGCCGAACAGGCCAGTGGCGATGGGTGGCAGCCCGGCGGGCAGCGGCAATTGGGTTGCGGCGATGGCGCGGCGCAGGCTGTCGAGCGCCTGCCCGTCCTCCGCCACGAAGGCGTGCGGAGCGGCCAGGGCGTGGCGGTTCACCTCCGCCTTGCCGTCGCGGCAGCGCCAGATCAGGTCCGGGTCAAAGCCGATGGCGGAGTAGCGGCCGCGGGCCGAGCCGCCCTCCACGCTTTCCAACAGGAAGCTGTTCGGCCGCCCGGCGGCGAGCTTGAGGAAGGCGCCGACCGGCGTATCCAGATCCGCCACCCGTTCCCGCCAGAGCACCTGGCCCGCACCGGCGGCAAGGCCCTGGGCGAAGCTGGCGAAATCGGGAGACGGCATAGGTGTCTGGTCCTCCTTGGGGGTCAGGGCTGGGCGATGGTTTCAACCAGCCGTTGGTTCACGCGCACATCGGCGCGGGCGCGCAGCGCAGCGAGCCATTGCGCCTCGAGATCCTGGGCCATGGCCTGCTCCACCTGCGAACGCAGGCCGCGCAGCGCGTCCGGCTCGGCATCCGGGTTCGGGCGGGTAATCTCCAGCAATTGCGCCACCGCGAAGCCGTCGCGGGTGGGGGCCATGGTGGCCTCGTTCTGCTTCAGCTCGAAGACCGGCGCCAGGATTTCCGGCGGCACTGCCGCGTTCTGCCGCTGGTCGCGCTGTAACCCGCCGACCTCGCGGGAGCTGAGCCCGGCCTCCTTCGCCGCCTCGGCCAGCGGCTTGCCGCCGCGGGTCGCGGCGAGCAGGGAGGCGGCGCGCTCCTCCTGAGACCGGCGCTTGGCATCGGCGATCCAGGCAGCGCGAACCTGCGGCTCGACGCTCTCGAAGGGGCGGAGCGCAGGCGGGGTGACATCGCGCAGGTCCACGGCGACGAAGCCGGCTTCGGTCTCCTGCAGCTTGGGCGGGGCGCCACGCTCGGCGGTGAAGATGGCGTGCAGCAGGGCGGGGCGGGCGGCCTCGATCACCGGCAGTTCCACCGGCTTGCCGTCCGGGTTGTTGCCGGAGGCGTCGGTGCGGACAAGCTTGAAGCCGAGGTGGTAGCGTTCCGCCGCCTCCTGCAGGGTGGCGCCGCCGGCGAGCGCGTCCTCCACCTGGTTGGCGCGCTCGAAGGCCATGTCGGCGGCCTTCTCCTGCGCCAGGTCATTGCGGAGCTGCTCCCGCACCTCCTCGAAGCTCTTGGTGTGGCCGGGCTCGATCTTCACCACCTTCAGGACGTGCCAGCCGAAGGGGCTGTGCACCGGGGCAGTGACGCCGCCGGCCGGGGTGTTGAAGGCGGCCTCGGCCAGTTCCGGCACCGGCAGCCCGCCACGGTCCAGCAGGCCGAGGTCAACTGCCGAGCCGCCATCCGCCTGGGCCTCCGCCGAGATGGCGGAGAAGTCGGCGCCGGTGCGCCAGCGCTCGGCGATCTCCTTCGCCTTGGCCTCGTCCTGGACCAGGGCCTGTTGCAGCTCGCGCTTCTCCGGCGTCTCGAACTGGCCGCGGCGCTGGTCGAAGGCGCTGCGCAACTCGTCCTCGGTGATCTGCACCTCGCGGGAGATCAGTTGGGCGGTCAGCACCGCCACCGCGGCTTCCCGGTATTCGGGGGAGGAGAATTGGTCGGGGTTGTTCTCATGGAAGCGGCGCAGCGCGGCCTCGTCCGGTGCCGGCGGTTCCGGCGCGGCGGAGAGCGGCAGGGTGACGAGGGTGACGGCGCGCTGTTCCTGCTGCCATTGCAGCAGCGGCCTGGTCAGGGCGTCCGGCGGGGTGGCACCGGAGCGGATGGCCATCTCCACCTGCTGTCGTGCCAGGTCGGCGCGGACCAGGGCGAGGAATTGCGGCTCCGAGAGGCCGTTGGAGCGGAGGAAGCTCTCGAAGACCACGCGGGAGAACTGGTTATCCGGGCCCTGGAAACCAGGGATGGAGAGGACGAATTGCCGCACCGCATCGTCCGGCACGGCGATCCGCAGGCGCTCGGTCTCGGCGCGCAGGACGCGATCCATGATCAGTGAATCCACCGCCTGTGCGGCGATGGCCTGGCGGACGCGCGGGTCATTCTCGAACTGGCCGCCCAGGGTGCGTTGCAGCCGCTGCATTTCCCGCCGGAACGCGTTCTGCGCTTCCTCCATCTCGATCGGCTGGCCGTTCACGCGGGCGACGGCGTAGTCGCGGCCGAAATTCAGGACCATGTCGCCGACGCCCCAGATGCCGAAGGACAGGATCAAGACGAGGAAGAGTGCCTTGGCGATCCAGGTGGAGGCGAGGCGGCGGAGGGCGGTGAGCATCGCATACCATGCGGCGGTTCTGCCCGGTCCATAGCGGAGCGGGGGCCGGTTGCCAAACCGCGGCGCGGCGGATACCGGGAACGGAACACAGAGGGAGCACGCGCCATGACCCCGGGAGTTCGCCCGCTAATTGCCGGCAACTGGAAGATGCATGGGCTGCGCGCCGATGCCCTGGCCCTGGCACGGGAGGTGGCCGCGGGTGCCGGGGCGCAGGGGGCGGAGCTGCTGGTCTGCCCGCCCTTCACCGTGCTGGCGGAGGTTGCGGGGGCGCTGGCCGGCAGCCGGGTGGCGGTGGGCGGGCAGGACTGCCACGCCGCCGCCAAGGGCGCCCATACCGGGGATATTTCCGCGCCCATGCTGAGGGATGCGGGGGCCAGCCATGTCATCCTCGGCCATTCCGAGCGCCGCGCCGATCATGGTGAGACGGATGCCATGGTGCGTGCCAAGGCCGAGGCGGCGCTGGCGGCCGGCCTGACCCCCATCGTCTGCGTCGGGGAGAGCGAGGCGCAGCGCCTGGCCGGCGAGGCGGAGGCAGTGGTGACGCGGCAGCTCGACGGCAGCCTGCCGGACGGTTTCGCCGCGGCGGGAGGTGTGGTCGCCTATGAGCCGGTCTGGGCCATCGGCACCGGCCGCACCCCGACCGAGGCCGAGATCGCCGCCATCCATGGCGCCATCCGGGCCCGGCTGCAGGCGCGCTTCGGTGCGGCAGGTGGGAGGCTGCGGATCCTCTATGGCGGATCGGTGAAGCCCGGCAATGCCGCGGGCATCCTGGCCCTGCCGAATGTGGATGGGGCGCTGGTGGGCGGTGCCAGCCTCGCCGCCGCCGATTTCCTGGCGATCGCCGGGGCGGTGCCGAAGGGCTGACCCCGGGCGCGGCGGCGGGATGGAGGGGTTGCCGGAGGGGCAGCGGCCGGTCCTGATCGGCTCGGAGATCTACCGGCACTCCAGCTATGGGCCGAAGCATCCGCTGGCGATCCCGCGTGTCTCCACCACGCTCGACCTGATCCGCGCCCTGGGCTGGCTGCCGGAGGGCGCCTACCGGGACAGCCCGCGCGCCACGCCGGAGCAGCTCGCTCGCTTCCACGACCCTGCCTATGTCGCCACGCTGCAAAGGGCGGAGGCGACGCAGCGGGCCGATCCCGCCGACCGGGAGCGGTTCCATATCGGGGCGCATGGGAATCCGGTGTATCGCGAGGTGTTCTCCCGGCCGGCGACGGGTGCCGGCGGCACCATCCTGGCGGCACACCTGACGGCGCATGGCGGCATCGCGCATGTGCCGGGCGGTGGCACGCATCACGGGCGGCGGGACCGGGCGAGCGGCTTCTGCTACCTGAACGATGCGGTGCTGGGGCTGCTGGCCTGGCTCGATCTCGGCCTGGACAACATCCTCTATGTCGATATCGACGCGCATCACGGCGACGGCGTGCAGGACGCCTTCCACGACGACCCGCGCGTCTTCACGCTGAGCGTGCATGAAGCAAAGCGCTGGCCCTTCACCGGCGCGCTGGAGGACCGGGCCGGCGGCCATGCACGCAACCTGCCCGTGCCGCCCGGCTTCAATGACAGCGAGATGTTCTGGCTGCTGCACCAAGCCATCCTGCCTATCGCCAGGCACCTGCGGCCGCAGGCCATCATGCTGCAATGCGGCGCGGATGGGCTGGAGGAGGATCCGCTCTCGCGGCTCGCCCTGTCCAACAACGCGCATTGGGGGGTGGTGCGGGCGCTGATGGGGCTCGCGCCGCGGCTGATCGTGCTGGGGGGAGGGGGATACAATCCCTGGAGCGTCAGCCGCTGCTGGGCCGGGGTCTGGGGCGTGCTGAACGGCTTTGAGATCCCGGAACGCCTGCCCCCCGCTGCCGAAGCGGTGCTGCGCGGCCTGGAGTGGCACCGCGCCGCCGGCCGCGACCCGCCGGAACACTGGTTCACCAGCCTGCGCGATCCGCCGCGCAGGGGCGTGGTGCGGGCCGAGGTGCAGCGGGTTGCGGCCGCGGCGGTGGTGGGGCTGCCGGAGCCGGCCGGTCAGGCTGCCGGCAGGTCCAGCACCGCGCGGGCGAATTCCGCCGGTGCCTCCTGCGGGACGTTGTGGCCGGTGAGCGGGATGACGCGCCTTTCGTAGAAGCCGGAGAAATACCGGGCATGGCTGGCGGAGCCATCCAGCGGGGTGACGCCATCGCTGGCGCCATGCGGGGCGATGGTCGGCACGGCGATGCGCGGCTGCGCCGCCAGCCGGTCCTCGATTCCCTCCAAGGCCGGATCGCCGGGCGCATAGCCGTAGCGGTGGCGGTAGGAGTGGATCACCACCTCCACGAAATCCGGGTTGTCGAAGGCGGCGGCGCTGGCCTGGAAGGTTGCCTCGCCGAAGGCCCAGTCCGGCGACCAGAGGCGCCAGAGCAGGCGACAGATCTCCTGCCGGTTCGCCTCCAGCCCGGCGCGGCCGCGTTCGGTATGGAAGTAGTACTGGTACCAGAACCGGTGCTCCTGCTCCGCCGAGGCCGGGCGGGCCGAGGCGGCAATGTCCTGGATGTTGTAGCCGGTGCAGGAGACGAGGCCGGCGCAGCGCTCCGGCCAGAGCGCGGCGACGACGCAGGCAGCCCGCCCGCCCCAGTCATAGCCGGCCAGCACCGCGCGCGGGATCGCCAGCGCGTCCAGCAGGTCGAGCAGGTCCTTGCCCAGCGCCGCCTGCTGGCCGGAGCGGGGCGTGGATGCGGCGAGGAAGCGCGTCGGCCCATAGCCGCGCAGATAGGGCAGGATGCAGCGGCGTCCCGCCGCCGCAAGGATCGGCACTACCGCGTCGAAGGCGCGCGGGGCATAGGGGAAGCCGTGCAGCAGCACGACCGGAGGGCCATCCGGCGGGCCGGCCTCCTCATAGGCGATGTCGAGCGTGGCGGTGCGGACCAGTCTGACCTTCGGCATGGCGCGGAGTATGGGCGCGGCGCTTGGGCAGGGGGAGGGGCCTGTTGGCCGGGTCCACCCCCGATGGCATGGTGGGCGCCATGCTCCGCCGTTCCCTTCTTGCCCTTGCCGGGCTGCTTCCCGCTCTCCCGCTCCGGGCCCAGACCGGGCCGCAGCCGAAACTGCCCGAGGAGAAGCTGGTCATCCTGACCCGGGACGGGAAGCGGCATGAATTCCGGGTGGAGATGGCGGTGGACCCGCAGCAGCAGACGGTCGGGCTGATGTTCCGGGAGCGGGTAGGGCCGGATGAGGGCATGTTGTTCGACTGGGGCGTGCCACGCGAATCGAGCATGTGGATGCGGAACACCATCGTCCCACTGGACATGCTGTTCATCGCCGCGGATGGCCGCATCCACCGGATCGCGGAACGGACCGTACCTTATTCCCTGGCGCCCGTTGACAGCCGCGGCCCGGTGCGGGCGACCCTGGAACTCGCCGGAGGCACGGCGGAGCGCCTGAATATCCGGGTCGGCGACCGGGTGCTGCACCGGATCTTCGGCAATGCGCCCTGATGCCGTGTTCCGGGCGGGGGTGGGCCGGGGTTGCCGCGACGCCCCGCCGCCCATAGTTTCCCTCGGCGCGGGGTGTGGCGCAGCCTGGTAGCGCGCCTGTTTTGGGTACAGGAGGTCGTGGGTTCGAATCCCGCCGCCCCGATTTGCGCAGGAACGCAGCATGATCGCATTGAACGGCCGGAAGCAGCTTGCCCGCATCTATGTCCCGCCCCGCTCCGCCATGCAGTCGGGCAAGGCGCGGACCAAGGGCTGGGTCCTGGAATTCGAGCCGGGAGAGAGGCAGCGCCTGGACCCGCTGATGGGCTGGTCCGGGTCAGGTGACACGCGCGGCCAGGTGCGGCTGCGCTTCGACACGCGGGAGGCCGCGGTCGCCTATGCCGAGGCGAACGGGATTCCCTACGAGATCGAGGAGCCGAACCCGGTCCAGATCAAGCCAAAGGTCTATGCCGATAATTTCCGCTTCGGCCGAAGCGAGAACTGGACGCACTGAGGCCGCGCGGCCGAGTGACGCTCTTCGGGCGCCCTTAGCTCAGCTGGACAGAGCATCGGATTTCTAATCCGTTGGTCGGGGGTTCGAGTCCCTCAGGGCGCGCCAGCTTCTTCGACAACATCAGGCCAGGTTTGGCTCCGCCTGGCGCATTTCCGACCGGGCATTCACCGGACACGCGGCCGAAAACGGCAGCGGAGGAGCAATTTCTCTGCCTTAGCGTCCGGAATCGAGGGCCACCCGTCGGCCTGGCATCTGTGGCCGGTTTTCGCCAACGCTACTCCCCCTGATGCCATGCCTCTGCCGATGGCCATGCGCTGGCAGGCGCGCATTCTATCCGCAGCCTGGGAACCGGACTGGCATTCGCCCGCGATCCCCATAGAACCTGAGCCGCATCCTGCTGCGGCCGCGGTGAGGTTGCCGGTCAGTATTAGATGGCCGGCACGGCCGGCTCTGAACCGGGACGCCAGCCGGAGCCGATCATCGTCCTGGCGCCTTTCCGAGAAATACGGTAACTGGATACCACACACGAAAAATCCGCTTACCGCTTGACCTTTCGGCTGCCGGTCGTCATAAGGCGCATCTCTTTTCCGAAACCGGACAAGTCCAGGACGATGCTGCAGACGCAGACCCGCTCGCTGAAGCCGGCGGAGGTGCAGAAGGGCTGGGTGGTGATCGATGCGGACGGGCTCGTGCTCGGCCGGCTCGCCGCTATCGTGGCCAACCGCCTCCGCGGCAAGCACAAGCCGCAATTCACCCCGCATGTCGATTGCGGGGACCATGTCATCATCGTGAATGCCGAGAAGGTGCGCGTCACCGGTCAGAAGGCGGAGCAGTCCGTCTTCTACTGGCACACCGGCTACCCGGGCGGCATCAAGGGCCGCACCATCCGCCAGCGGCTGGAGAGCAAGCATCCGGAGCGAGTCATCGAAAAGGCCGTGGAGCGGATGATCACCCGCGGCCCGCTCGGCCGGCGCCAGATGAAGAACCTGCATGTCTATGCCGGCCCGGAGCATCCGCATGCCGGCCAGCAGCCGACCGTCCTCGACGTCGGCGCGCTGAACCGCAAGAACAAGGTGGACTGATATGAGCGAGCAGCAGACCACCGGCACGCTCGCCGACCTGAAGACGCTGGTCCAGGGCACCCCTGCCGCCGGCGAGCAGCCTGCGGTGCGGGCGCCGAAGCGCGACGAATTCGGCCGCGCCTACGCCACCGGTCGCCGCAAGGACGCGGTGGCGCGGGTCTGGGTGAAGCCGGGCAAGGGCCAGATCGAGATCAACGGCAAGCCCGCGGCGAAGTATTTCGCCCGCCCGGTGCTGCGCATGCTGATCACCCAGCCCTTCCTGGTGGCGGACCGCTACCAGCAGTTCGATGTGATGGCGACGGTGACCGGCGGCGGCCTCTCCGGCCAGGCCGGTGCGGTGCGGCATGGCATCAGCCGGGCCCTCACCAACTATGAGCCGGAGCTGCGGGCCATCCTGAAGAAGGCCGGCTTCCTGACCCGCGACCCGCGCGTGGTCGAGCGGAAGAAGTACGGCAAGGCCAAGGCGCGACGTTCCTTCCAGTTCAGCAAGCGCTGACCGGGGCGGGTGCCGGTCGGCGCCAGCCGCAGGGCTGTCATTACGGAGGGGCGGGCCCGCAGGGGTCCGCCCCTCTTGCTTTACCAGCCGCTTTTCGCGGCAAATGCTCCCAGAGGAGGGCCCAGGGATGGCCAAGGGTAGCGTGCCTACGGTGTTCATTGACGGCGAGGCCGGCACCACCGGCCTGCAGATCCGCGAGCGGCTGGCGCGGCTGCCGCATATCGCGCTGCGATCCATCGCCCCCGAGCGCCGCAAGGATCCCGAGGCCCGCCGGGCCCTGATGGCGGAGGTGGACTTGGTGGTCCTCTGCCTGCCTGACGATGCGGCGAAGGAAAGCACGGCGCTCGCCGCCTCCCTTGGCGCGGAGGCGCCGCGGCTGCTGGATGCCAGCACCGCGCACCGGGTGGACCCGGACTGGGTCTATGGCCTGCCGGAACTCAGCGCCGATCAGCCGGCGCGGATCGCGGCGGCGCAACGGGTTTCCAATCCCGGTTGCTATCCGACCGGCGCCATCCTGCTGCTGCGGCCGCTGATCGAGGCGGGGCTGCTGCCGGCGGACTATCCGGTCACGATCAATGCCGTGTCCGGCTATTCCGGCGGTGGGAAGTCCATGATCGAGGCCTATGAGGCGCGCACCGCCCCGGATTTCGAGCTGTATGGCCTGGCGCTGGAGCATAAGCATGTGGCGGAGCTGCAGCTCTATTCCGGGCTGACGCGGCGGCCGATCTTCGTGCCATCCGTGGGCGATTTCCGCCAGGGGATGATCGACTGCATCCCGCTGCATCTGGACACGCTGCCCGCCAAGCCCAAACCGCAGGACCTGGAGGCCGCGCTGGCCGCCCGCTACGCCGGCAGCGAATATGTCAGCGTCGTTCCGGCCGATGCGAAAGGCAAGCTGGAGCCGCAGGCGCTGAACAACACCAACCTTCTGGAATTGCGGGTCTTCGGGAACGAGAAGCGCGGCCAGGCGGTTCTGACGGCGCGCTACGACAATCTCGGCAAGGGCGCCTCGGGCGCCGCCGTGCAGAATATCGGCCTGATGCTCGGCGTGCCGGTGGAGACCCGGCTGCCGACGGCCGCCGAATAGGGAAGGGAGAAGACGAATGGACCAGGCTGTTACCCGGATCGCCGCCGGACCGCTCTATCCCTTCGAGGGCAAGGTGCCGGTCGTCCACCCGACCGCCTTCGTCGCGCCGACGGCGGCGGTGATCGGCGATGTCGAGATCGGCGAGGGATCGAACATCTGGTACCACTGCGTGCTGCGCGGCGACACGAACTATATCCGCATCGGCGCCCGCACGAACATCCAGGACGGCACCATCATCCACGTCAATGCCGGTAAGCAGTGCACCGTGATCGGCGATGACGTCACGGTGGGCCATGCCGCCATCGTTCATGCCTGCACGCTGAAGGACCGCGCCTTCGTCGGCATGGGCGCCACCGTGCTGGACGATGCGGTGATCGAGGAAGGCGGCGTGCTTGCCGCGGGCTCCGTGCTGCCGCCTGGCAAGCGCATCGGCCGGTTGGAGCTGTGGATGGGCAATCCCGCGAAGCTGGTTCGGGTGCTGACGGAGGAACAGCGGGCGGGCTTCGACCGCACTGCGCCGCATTACGTGGAACTGGCCGGGCGGCATCGGGCTTCGCTTAGCGGCTGAGGCGCGCGGCGGCCATGTCGTGGCGGGCTCCCGGGATGCCGCTGGCGGCTTCCCAGGGAGCCCGAATGCTGTAAGCCTCTCCGCCAACCGGAATTCAAGTCCCTGGAGGAAGATCCAGCCATGTCCGATTCCAATACGGTTGCGGCGCTGCTGCAGGCGGGCGAAGGCGGCCGCCCGGCTATCCGCGCGCCGGAGCGCCCGCCGCTTTCCTTCTCCGGGCTGCGCGACCTGGTCGGGCGCACGGTGGCGGCGCTGAACCGTATCGGCATCGGCCGCGGCGATCGGGTGGCGATCGTGCTGCCGAACGGGCCGGAGATGGCGAGCGCCTTCGTCGCCATCGCTTCCGGCGCCACGACCGCGCCGCTGAATCCGGCCTACAAGGACGAGGAATTCGAATTCTACCTGACCGACCTGAAGGCCAAGGCGCTGGTCATCCTGAAAGGCATGGAAAGTCCGGCCCGCGCCGTGGCCGCCCGGCTGGGGGTGCCCGTGGTTGAATTGGTGCCGGATGCCGGGGCAGGGGCCGGCAGCTTCACCCTGGAAGGCGGCACGCCTGGCAAGGCGGCGCGGCCCGGTCTGGCGGAGACGGATGACGTCGCGCTGGTGCTGCACACCTCCGGCACCACGGCCCGGCCGAAGATCGTGCCGCTGAGTCATGGCAACGTCACTGCCTCGGCCGGCAACATCGCGCGCACCCTGGCGCTGTCGCCGGACGATGCGTGCCTCAACATCATGCCGCTGTTCCACATTCACGGGTTGATGGCGGCGACGCTGGCCTCGCTGTCCGCCGGCGGGTCGGTGATCTGCACCCCGGGCTTCAACGCGCTGCACTTCTTCCGCTGGCTGGATGCGGAGCGGCCGACCTGGTACACGGCTGTTCCCACCATGCACCAGGCGATCCTGGCGCGGGCGGAGCGCAATGCGGAGATCATCAACCGGGTGAAGCTGCGCTTCCTGCGCTCCTCCTCCGCCTCCCTGCCGCCGCAGGCGATGCGCGACCTGGAGGCGACCTTCAACGCTCCGGTGATCGAGGCCTATGGCATGACCGAGGCCAGCCACCAGATGGCCTCCAACCCGCTGCCGCCGCGCCCGCGCAAGCCCGGCCTGGTCGGCCTGCCCGCCGGGCCGGAGATCGCCATCATGGACGATGACGGCAACATCCTGCCGCAGGGCGCGATCGGCGAGGTGGTGATCCGCGGCCCCAACGTCACCAAGGGCTATGAGGCCAATCCCGAGGCGAATGCCAAGGCCTTCACCAATGGCTGGTTCCGCACCGGCGACCAGGGGATGCTGGATCCCGACGGCTACCTGCAACTGACCGGCCGGCTGAAGGAGCTCATCAAGCGCGGCGGCGAGCAGGTGAGCCCGCTGGAGGTGGACGGCATCCTCTCCGAGCACCCGGCGGTGGCGCAGGCCCTGACCTTCGCCATCCCGCATCCCATGCTGGGCGAGGAGGTCGGCGCCGCCGTGGTGCTGCGCGAAGGCATGGAATGCTCAGAGCGCGAGCTGCGCGACTTCGCGGCGAAGCACCTGGCCGACTTCAAGGTGCCGCGGAAGGTGGTGTTCCTGCCGGAGATCCCGAAGGGCGCGACCGGCAAGCTGCAGCGCATCGGCCTGGCGCAGAAGCTGGGGATCACGGCGTAAACCATGAAGCTCTGTGTTTTCGGCGCCGGGGCCATCGGCGGGCTCATGGCCGCGAAGCTCGCAGCCAAGGGCGATGTGGAAGTCACCGTCATCGCCCGCGGCCCGCATCTCGCGGCCATGCAGGCGAACGGGCTGAAGCTCATCAGCGAGGGGCAGGAGATCACCGTCCATCCCCGCTGCGTGGCCAGCGCGGAGGAGGCGGGGCCGCAGGACTATGTGCTGGTCACGCTGAAGGCGCATTCGCTGCCTTCCGCCGCGAAGCAGATGCAGCCGCTGCTGGGGTCGGAGACGGCCATCGTCTCCGCCGTCAACGGCATCCCCTGGTGGTATTTCTACAAGCTGCCCGGCCCCTATGAGGACCGGCGTGTGCGCAGCGTCGATCCCGATGGCAGCCTGTGGGAGTTGCTGCATCCGAGCCGCGCCATTGGCTGCATCGTCTACCCGGCGGCCGAGGTCACGCAGCCCGGCGTCATCGAACACACCTATGGCGACCGCTTCACCCTGGGCGAGCCGGATGGTAGCCGCAGCGAGCGGGCCAGCGCGCTTTCCGCCGCCCTGGTCGCTGCCGGCTTCAAGGCGCCGGTGCGACCGCGCATCCGGGACGAGATGTGGGTGAAGCTCTGGGGCAACCTGGCCTTCAACCCGCTCTCGGCCCTCACCACCGCGACGCTCGACATCATCACCGGGGAGCCGGAGCTGCGCGAGGTCTGCCGGACCATGATGCTGGAGGCGCAGGCCATCGCCGAGCGGCTCGGCGTGCGCTTCGCCATCGATGTGGACAAGCGCATTGCCGGCGGCGCCGAGGTCGGCGCGCACCGGACCTCCATGCTGCAGGATCTGGAGCGCGGGCGGCCGATGGAGATCGACGCCCTGCTCGGCGTGATCGTCGAGCTGGCGGAGATGGTGGACCTGCCGGCGCCCACCTGCCGCACCGTCCTGGCGCTGCTTCGCACCCGCGCCCGGCTGGCCGGCTGCTATCCGTAGGGCAGGGGGCGGCCCCGATACGGCTTGGTTACAAAATCATCATGCCCCTGGAATTGCCTATGCTTGGGGGCGTGACCATTTTCAGGCAGGAAGAGACCGGAAAGGAGGCCCTGCCATGCGCCAGATCCTTGCCATTGCCGCATTCCTGCCGCTCCTCGGCTGCGGCCCGGTGCCGCCCTATGCCACCCTGCCGAGCGACGCCGTCGTCGGCGCTGGCGACCCGGCCCGCGCGGCCATCATCGGCTCCGCCTATGCCTTCGGCACGCCGGAGAGCCTGGAAGGCCGCCCGGACGCAGCCGCGCGCGCCGCGGCGGAGGTGGAGTACCTGGCCACCGAGATCCCCACCGGCCCGCGCTGGGTGCAGTTCAACCCGTCCATCGGCCAGGAGCTGGTGGCGGCGCGGGACGAACTGCGCGCCGCCCTCGGCATCTCACCCGATGCGCCGCCGCAGGTGGTGGTGAATGCGCTCTACGCGGCTTCCCGGGCCCTGCGGGCCGGGGACCGGGCGGCAGCGGAGCGGCTGCTGCAGCCGCCGGTCTTCCAGAACGGCCAGGGCGCGCTGCTGCGCCTGGCCAGCCTGCCGCCACTGCCGCGCACCCGGACGGCGACCGCGCTGACCTATGAGGAGCTTAACCGGGTCGACCAGGACGGGAAATTCTCTGGCGCCGGTGGTGGCGATGGTGGAAAGCAGTAGCCTGGACTGATTCTCAGGGGGATAGATGACTCGCCGGACCGTGCTTTCGATCGCCGTTGCGCTCACGCTCGGCGCCTGTGCCGACCTGCCGCCGCAACCGACCGCGCACCTGCCCTATGACGCGGTGATCGGCGCCGGAGACCCGATGCGGATGGCGGTCACCAACACCGCCAATGCCTTCAGCTCCCCGGACCGCCTTGCCGGCCAGCCGGAACGCGCGGCTCGGGCGCTGGCCCAAATGGAGTATCTGGCGGCCGAGATGCCGGACAATCCGCGCCTCGGCGGGTTGGCGCCGCCGCGGGAGCCGTTCGAATTGGCCCGGCGCGAATGGCGCGAGGCGCTGGGCATTCCCGCCGGGCTGCCGCCGCAGCCGGTGATCAATGCGCTCTATGCCTCGGCCCGTGCCCTCAGTTCCGGCCAGTCCGATGCCGCCGCGGCGGCGCTGCCGGCCTCCGTCTTCCCACGGGGCGGGACGGCGACGCTGACCCGGCTTGCCTCGCTCCCGGCCTTGCCGCTGACCAACCAGGCTGCGGTCGTGGCCAGCGACGCGATGCGGAGGGCTGACGGCCAGGGGCGCGGCCGGTTCTGATGCGCCGGGCCGGCTTGCTGCTGCTCTTCGCCATGGCGGCCTGCGCTCAGATGACGCAGCCGCCACCCCCGCCGCCGCCCGCGGATCTGGTCGCGGGCGCGGCGGATCCGACGCGGGCGGCGATCATGGCGGTGGCGGCCGCCTTCGCGGACCGGGGCGAGAACCTTGCCGGCAGGCCGGCGGCAGCGGCGCAGGCCGCCGCGCAACTTGAATTCATCGTGGAGGATCTGCCGCGCAACCCGCGCTGGTCCGCGATGCCGGACAGCGTCCAACTGGATCTCCTGCTGGCCCGGACCGAATTGCGAGACGCGCTCGGCGTGGCCGAGACGGCGGCACCGGATGTGGTGATCGAGGCGCTGCTGCGGACGGCGCGGGCGCTGCGGGCTGGCGACCGCGCGGCCGCCGCCGCGGCCTTGCCGGCGCCGCTGTTCCGCCCCGGCGGCGCGCGCTCCGTCGCCCGCCTCGGAGAGCTTGGCCCGCTGCCGCAGGTGGCGAATGCGACGGCGCTGGCGGCACAGACCGTGGAGCTGTTCGACCTCGGGGGCAACCTGTCCAGCACCCAGCTCCCCGAGCGTACCGGCGGCATCGGCAACATCACCATCCCAGGCAACCCCGCCGGCTACTGAATGGGGAAGCCCGCTCAGTCGGTCGCCATCACCTTCACATAGCTGCCTGGTGCATCCTCCAGCGCCGGCAGCCCGCCGGTGCCGGGGATGCGCGCCGGCACGCGCTCATTCGACAGCGCCGTCACCCAGCGCTGCCAGTCCGGCCACCAGGAGCCGGCCAGCTCGGTGGCGCCGCGGAACCATTCCTCCGGATCGGGCGGCAGGTTTTCGTTCACCCAATGGCTGTACTTGCCGCTCTCGGGCGGGTTGACGATGCCGGCGATATGGCCGGAGGCGGCGAGGACGAAGCGCACCGGGCCGCTGTAGATCTGCGTCGCGCGATAGGTGCTCTTCCAGGGGGCGATATGGTCCTCCCGCGTTGAGATCAGGTAGCTCGGCACCTTGATCTTGCGCAGATCGATCTTCTCCCCCAGCAGCTCGATCGCGCCCGGCTTCACCAGGTCATTGTCCTGATACATCCGGCGCAGATAGAAGCTGTGCATGCGCGCCGGCATGCGGGTGCTGTCGTCGTTCCAGTAGAGCAGGTCGAAGGGGAAGGGCTCCTGCCCCAGCAGGTAGTTGTTCACCACGAAGGACCAGATCAGGTCGTTGGCACGGAGCATGTTGAAGGTGGTGGCCATCTCGGTGCCTTCGAGATAGCCGCGCTTCTGCATTCGCTCCTCCAGGGACTTGAGCTGCTCCTCGTCGATGAAGACGCCGAGCTCCCCGGCCTCCGCGAAATCGGTCATGGTGACGAAATAGGTGGCCGACTTGATGCGATCGTCCCGCCTCGCCGCCATATGCGCGAGCGTCGTCGCCAACAGCGTGCCGCCGAGGCAGTAGCCGATGGCGTTCACCTCCCGCTCGCCGGTCGCCTTCTCGATGGCGTCCAGGGCGGCATAGACGCCCTCCTGCATGTAGTCGCCGAAGTCCTTCTCGGCGAGCTTCTCGTCCGGATTGACCCAGGACGCGACGAAGACCGTATGCCCCTGTTCCACCGCCCAACGGACGAAGGAATTCCGCGGCCGCAGGTCCAGGATGTAGAATTTGTTGATCCAGGGCGGGAAGATCACCAGCGGCCGCTTCAGCACCGTCTCCGTCGTCGGGCTGTACTGGATGAGCTGCATCAGGTCGTTCTGGTAAACGACCTTGCCCGGCGTCACCGCGATGTTCTCGCCGACCTTGAACTTGCTGTCGTCGGTCATGCGGATGCGGAGCTGGCCCCTGCCACGCTCCAGATCCGCCAGCAGATGGGATAGGCCCTTCAGCAGGTTCTCGCCGCCCGTCTCGGCGGTCTTGCGCAGCACCTCCGGATTGGTCAGCAGGAAGTTGGAGGGGCTCATCGCGTCCACGAATTGGCGCGTGTAGAAATCCACCTTCTGCGCGGTCTTCGGATCCAGCCCGTCCACGCCGCTCACCACATTCTGGAAGAAGCGGGCGGAGAGCAGGTAGGACTGCTTGATGAAGTCGAAGACCTCGTTCTCCCGCCAGGCATCGTCCTTGAAGCGGCGGTCGCGCGGGTCCTCGGAGATGACCGGGCGGACCTGTTCGCCCATCATCCGGCGCGCGGTGTTTTGCCAGAGTGTCAGGTAATCCTGCCAGAAGCCGAGCTGCGCCTGCACCAGCCGGGCCGGGTTGGCCATCATCCGTGCTGTCATGTCCAGGAAGGCGCTGCCGATATTGAGCGGGTCCGGATTGCCGTTCGCCTCGGCCTGGCGCTTCAGGAAATCCGTGACGATCCGCTGCCCACGCTCAGCCACCTCCGCCATGGTGCGGGTGACCAGAGCGGGGTCCGGCAGGCGGAACATTTGCGGGTCGGGCGTCTTTTCCTGGTCCATGGCGCATCCTACCTGCCGCGGTGCCCGGCCTCCAGCCCGCATCCGCGCGGGCGTGAGGTGGCCGGACATTCTCCCGTGACGCGATCCAGGGTATTTCTGGCACGGCAGGACGGGTCGGGACCATGCGAAGGTTGCAGCCGAGGGGTGCGATGGCAGGACGGAGGCGCACCGCGCAAGGGGCGGCGCTGCTGCTGGCCTGCCTGGCGCTCGCCGGCTGCGAAATTCCGAAGCAGGTCAACCCGGTGGAGATCTACCGGGAGGTGACCGGCCTCTCGGACCAAGGCCGGCTGCCGCCGCCCGGCCTGGACCAGCCCTATCCGAACCTGGCCAGCGTGCCCCCGCGGCCGGAGCGGCCGCCTCCCCAGGTGCGGGCGGCGATTTCCGCCGCGCTGGAGCGCGACCGGGCAGAATCGCGGGAGCCGCTGGTGCTGCGGACGGAACCCGGCTCCGCAGGCCCTGGGCCGCTCCCGTCGGAGCAGGGGCTGCCTGCCGCCCCGCCGCCGCGGCCCTCTCTGGCCGCTGCGCCGCGAATTCCCTGGACCACGCCCCTGCCGGCGCAGCGCCCGACCCCGGCCGAGGCTTCCTCTCCAGGGACCGCCGAGCCGGAGGCGCCACGCCTGCCGGACATGCCGGAAGCCGCGCCGGCCCCGCCGCCGCCGGACCTGTTGGGTGCGCCGCCGCCGCCTTCGCCCGATCTGCTCGCGCCGCCTCGCCCGCGCTGAACGGCTCCGCTATAGGGGACAGCCCGCCGACCGGGACGGCGGGCCGCAACCCTATCGGACCCGTCACATGACCGAGGAATTCCACCGCATCCGCCGCCTGCCCCCCTATGTCTTCGCCGAGGTCAATGCGGCGAAGGCGAAGGCGCGAGCGGCGGCCGAGGACATCGTGGATCTCGGCATGGGCAATCCGGACAGCCCGACGCCGCCGCATATCGTCGCCAAGCTGGTCGAGGCGGTGCAGGACCCGCGCACCCACCGCTACTCCATGTCCAAGGGCATCCCAGGGCTGCGCAAGGCGCTGGCCGGCTATTACGACCGCCGCTTCGGCGTGAAGCTGGACCCGGAGACGGAGGTGGTGGCGACCCTCGGCAGCAAGGAGGGGCTGGCCAACCTGGCCCAGGCCATCTCCTCGCCGGGCGACACCATCCTGGTGCCGAACCCGTCCTACCCGATCCACCAATTCGGCTTCATCATCGCCGGCGCCTCCGTGCGTAGCATCCCCTACACGCCGGATGAGGAGATGCTGCGCGCGATGGACCGCGCGGTGCGGCATTCCGTGCCGAAGCCGACGGCGGTGATCGTCAACTTCCCCTCCAACCCGACGGCGCTGCTGGCGGACCTGGATTTTTACAGGGAATTGGTCGCCTTCTGCCGACGGCACGAATTGTTCATCCTCTCCGACCTCGCCTATGCCGAGCTGTATTTCGGCGACAAGGTGCCGCCTTCGGTGCTGCAGGTGCCGGGTGCCAAGGAGGTGGCGGTGGAATTCACCTCCATGTCCAAGACCTACAACATGCCGGGCTGGCGCATCGGCTTCGCCGCCGGCAATCCGCGGCTGATCGCGGCGCTGGCGCGGGTGAAGTCCTATCTGGACTACGGCGCCTTCACGCCGATCCAGGTCGCCGCCGTGGCGGCGCTGAACGGCCCGCAGGACAGCGTGGAGGAGATGCGCAAGCTGTACCGGGAGCGTCGCGACCTGCTGGTCAAAGGGCTGCGCCAGGCGGGTTGGGAGGTGCCCTCGCCGGAGGGCAGCATGTTCGTCTGGGCGCCAATCCCGGAGAAATTCCGCCACCTCGGCAGCGTGGAGTTCAGCAAGCTGCTGCTGGCGAAGGCGAAGGTCGCGGTCGCGCCAGGCCTCGGCTTCGGCGAGCATGGCGACGGCCATGTCCGCATCGCCCTGGTGGAGAACAACCACCGCATCCGCCAGGCGCTGCGCGGCATCCGGCACTTCCTGCAAGGCGACAATCTGGGCCCGAGCGAGCCCGAAAAGGAGTTAGCCCGGGCATGAGCCGTCCGCTTTCCATCGGGGTTGCCGGCCTCGGCACGGTCGGAGCCGGCGTGCTGAAGCTGCTGTCGGAAAATGCCGGGATCGTCGCGGCGCGGGCCGGGCGGCCGGTGGTCGTCACGGCAGTTTCTGCCCGCGATCGTGCGCGGGACCGTGGCGTGCCGCTCTCCAGCCTGCGCTGGTACGAGGATCCGGTGGCACTGGCCGCCGACCCGCAGGTGGATGCGGTTGTGGAATTGATCGGTGGCAGCGAGGGACCGGCGCGTGCGCTGGTCGAGGCCGCCCTCCGCGCCGGCAAGCCGGTGGTCACGGCCAACAAGGCGCTGCTCGCCGTGCATGGGGCCGCCATCGCGCAACTGGCCGAGGCCAAGGGCGTGCCGCTGGCCTTCGAGGCGGCAGTGGCCGGCGGTATCCCTGCCATCAAGGCGCTGCGCGAGGGGCTCGCTGCCAACCGCATCCAGCGCGTCGCCGGCATCCTGAACGGCACCTGCAACTACATCCTGACCACGATGCGTGAGCACAAGCGCGAATTCGCGGAAGTGCTCGCGGAGGCGCAGAAGCTGGGATACGCCGAGGCCGATCCCTCCTTCGACATTGACGGCATCGACGCGGCACACAAGCTGGCGATCCTGGCGGCGCTCGCCTTCGGCCGGCCGGTCGATTTCGGTGCGGTGCATGTGGAGGGGATTCGCGACATCACCGCCCTCGACATCACCCTGGCGGAGGAACTCGGCTATCGCATCAAGCTGCTCGGCATCGCCAGGCGGGAGAAGGAGGGCATCAGCACCCGTGTCCATCCCTGCATGGTCCCGGTCTCAGCGCCCATCGCGCGGGTGGATGGGGTGTTCAACGCGGTGGTGGCGGAAGGCGATTTCGTCGGCCGGGTCATGCTGGAAGGCCGCGGCGCCGGGGCGGGGCCGACTGCCAGCGCGGTGGTTGCCGACCTGATCGACCTGGCGCGCGGCCGGCACACCCCGGTATGGGGCACGGCCTCCGGGGCGCTGAACGGCGCGGCCTCGGTGCCGATGGAGCGGCATGTCGGCGCCTATTACCTGCGCCTGATGGTGCTGGACCGGCCCGGAGTCATCGCGGACGTCACCGGCGTACTACGGGACTATGCCATCAGCCTCGAAGCCATGCTGCAACGGGGCCGCGCCCCGGGAGAGGCGGTGCCGGTGGTGCTGACCACCCATGATTGCGAGGAGGCGGCGATGCGCGCCGCGCTCTCCCGCATCGCAGCCCTGGAGGCGGTGCTGGAGAAGCCCGCCCTTATCCGGATCGAGCCATTGTAGGCCCGGCTGTCGCCATCGCTGCTTCCGCGGAATCGTGGCGGCGGTATAGACTGCCGCCAAACGACGGAGGCCACGATGGCGCAGTATGACCCGAAATCCGGCATGGTGGTGGACCGCAACCTGGCGCTGGAGCTGGTGCGGGTGACCGAGGCCGCGGCACTGGGCGCCAGCCGCTGGATGGGCCGCGGCGACAAGAACGCCGCGGACGGCGCCGCGGTGGAAGCCATGCGCAAGGCTTTCGACACGGTGGCGATCAGCGGCACCGTGGTGATCGGCGAGGGCGAGATGGACGAGGCGCCGATGCTCTACATCGGCGAGAAGGTCGGCCTTTATGCCAGGACCGGCGGCGGGCCGGAGGTGGACATCGCCGTGGACCCGCTGGAGGGCACCTCCATCACCGCCAAGGGCGGGCCGAACGCCATGGCGGTGGTGGCGCTGGCGGAAAAGGGCGGCTTCCTGCATGCGCCCGACATCTACATGGAGAAGATCGCGGTTGGCCCGAACCTGCCGCCCGATCTGGTCCATATCGACGAATCGCCGGAACGCAATCTGCGCGAGCTGGCCAAGGCCAAGAAGGTGGATGTGTCCGATCTGGTCGTCTGCCTGCTGGACCGCGACCGGCACAAGGAAAAGATCAAGGAGTGCCGGGCCGCCGGCGCCCGCATCATGCTGATTCCGGATGGCGACGTTTCCGGCGTGGTTGCAGTCTCCCAGCCCGAAACCGGGGTGGACATGTATCTCGGCTCCGGTGGCGCGCCGGAGGGCGTGCTGGCCGCGGCGGCGCTGCGCTGCATCGGCGGCCAGTTCCAGGGCCGGCTGCTCTTCGAGAATGACGAGCAGATCGCCCGTGCGCGGGAGATGGGCGTGACCGACCCGAACCGGGTCTACAACCTGGAAGACATGGCGCGCGGCGAGGTGATGTTCGCCGCCACTGGCGTGACCACCGGGCCGATGCTGCGCGGGGTGCGCCGCTTCGGCAATGGCGCGGTGACGCATTCCATCGTCATGCGCAGCAAGTCCGGTACCGTCCGCTACATCGAGGGGCACCACAATTTCGCGCTGAAGCCGGCCGCCTTTGTCGCCTGACACGATGCCGGACGGATTCCGTCCGGCCGGTCCCGTCCTCGGCGTGACGCGGAGCGTGACGGGGCGCCGCTGGCTTTGGCGGGAGGCCGATGGGCGCACCGGCCTCGCCATCGCTCAGCGGCTGGACCTGCCGGAACTGGTGGGCCGGCTGCTGGCGGCGCGCGGTGTCGGGCCGGAGGCGGCAGCGGATTTCCTCGAACCCACGCTGCGCGCCCTGCTGCCCGATCCCTCGGTGCTGCTGGACATGGACGTGGCCGCCGCCCGCCTGGCCAGCGCGGTGCGGGAAGGGGAGACCGTTGCCGTCTTTGGCGATTACGACGTGGATGGCGCCTGCGCTGGCGCGCTGATGGTGCGCGCCCTGCGGCAGCTTGGCTGTCCCGTCACCTTCTACGTGCCGGACCGGCTGAAGGAGGGCTACGGACCGAATCCGGCGGCGATCCGGGAATTGTGCGCGCGCGGCGCGACGCTGATCGTCTGCGTGGATTGCGGCATCGCGGCGCATGAGGCACTGGAGGAAGCCAGGGGCCAAGCCGATGTGGTGGTGCTGGACCACCACAAATCGGAGGGCCCGGTGCCGCGGGTGCAGGCGGTGGTCAATCCGAACCGGCTGGATTGCACCTCCGGCCTGCGCCATCTCTGCGCCGCGGCGGTGGCCTTTCTGGCGGTGGTGGCGCTGCACCGGGTGCTGCGCCGGGCCGGGTTTTTCGCCCGGACCGAGGAGCCACGGCTGTTCGACCTGCTCGACCTGGTGGCGCTGGCCACGGTCTGCGACGTGATGCCGCTGACCGGGGTGAACCGGGCGCTGGTGGCGCAGGGGCTGAAGGTCATGGCCCGGCGTGGCCGTGCCGGCCTCGCCGCGCTGCTGGAGGTGGGGCAGGTGCGGGATGCGCCGACGGCGCACTCGCTGGGCTTCGTCCTCGGCCCGCGGATCAATGCGGCGGGGCGGATCGACGAGCCCGATCTCGGCCTGCGCCTGCTGCTTTGCGACGACCCCATAGAGGCCCGCGCCATGGCGGAGCGGCTGGATGCGGTGAACCGCCGCCGGCAGGAGGTGGAGGCGGAGGTCCTGGGCAGCGCCCTCGCCGCCGCCGAGGCCCAGGCCGGCGCTGGCCATCCGGTGCTGCTGGTCTGCGGCGAGGGCTGGCATCCCGGCGTGGTCGGCATCGTCGCCGGGCGGGTGAAGGAGAAATTCAACCGTCCGGCCTGTGTGGCCGGGCTGGCGGGCGGGGTGGCCAAGGGCTCCGGCCGCTCCGTGCCGGGGCTGGATCTGGGGGCGGCGGTGATCGCGGCGCGCCAGGCGGGGCTGCTGGAATCCGGTGGCGGCCACGCCATGGCGGCCGGCTTCAGCTTCCTGGCGGACCGCCAGGCGGAGTTCCACGCCTTCCTGGATGAGCGTCTGGCCCGCGCGGCGGATCTGCCGGATGCCGCCGATCTGCTGGTGGAGGGCACGGTGACCGTTCCCGCCGCCACCGCCGAGTTGGCGCAGCAGGTGGAGCGCTTGGCCCCCTTCGGTGCCGGGAATGAGGAGCCCATCTTCGCCCTGGCGCGCGCCCGGGTGGTCCGGGCCGACCGGGTGGGGAAGGAGGGCAACACCATCCGTGCCTTCCTGGAAGGCGAGATGGGCGGCCGGCTGAAGGCCATCTGCTTCCGCGCCAAGGACGGGCCGTTGGCGCAGGCACTGCTGGGTTCCCGCGGGGTGCCGCTGCATCTCTGCGGGCAGTTGCGGGCGGAGCGCTGGAACGACGAGGTCTCCGCCTGCCTGCATGTAGTGGATGCGGCGCCGGTTCCACCCGGCGCCGCGACGGGCTGATCAGGTCCCGACCTTCAGGGTGCTGGTCAGGCCGCGCAGGCAGGCCAGGATCGAAAGCGGGGTGATCTTGCCGGTGCGGGGGTTCTCCTCGCTCGGCACGTTCTCGATGGTCATGGTCAGGCGCGCTGCCGCGGCCTCCACCCGGATGGTGTGGGTGTTGCGGGTCACGCCGGGATCCGCCCAGATCTCGATCATGGTCCGCTCCGGGCCGATGCCGGCCAGGCCGAGGGCGGCGGCGACATTCACATTCGCCGGGAAGCCCCGCGCGGCATCGAAGGCATTGCCCTTGAAGACGCATTTCGGCTCGGTGACGGAGAGGACGTTGATGCCGTTCTCCACCAGATAGGGCGCGCCCTCCAACCCGCGCGGCGGCTTGCGGGTCTCGATGGTGATGCTCTCCACCTCGCCCTCCGCCGCGGCGCGCACGGCATCCAGGCCGAGCAGCGCGCCGGTCGGGACGATGATGCGCGCGCCCGTCTCCCGCGCCCGCTCCACCAGATGCATGCGCGGCAGCAGGGCGCCGACCGAGGAGGGCACGAAGATCCGGCCGCGGGCGATGGCGGGCTCGGCGATCGCCTCGAAGACCGCGGCCGGGGCGGCCTCGACGACCACATCGGCGTGCTCCGCCAATTCGGAAAGCGGGACGATGGCGGGCGGGGCACGGAAGCCGGCGATGTTGCGTCGCGCCTTTTCCTGATCTCGTGCCGCGACTGCGGTGAGGCGCAGCCCCTCCACCCCGGCATCAAGCGCCTTGGCAAGGTGCAGGCCGATCGCGCCCAGCCCTCCGATCGCGACGGTCAAAGTGCGTGCCATCTGCTCGCCTCCCTGTGCTCCGGCCGGTGCGGTAGCAGAAGCGTGGTGCGGGGGCGAGGGCGGGTTTCCGGGGCGGAACCGCGGAACCAATCGGATGGCGGCGCTTTATGCGGAATGACCAGCTTCGGCGTAGGTCCGAAACAGATCAGGAAACCAAACCCATGAATGTCAGCCCCATCCTGCGCGGCGCTGCCGCCGCCGCGTTGTTCATCACGCTCGCTGCCTGCGACAGCACGCGGGACGGCAGGGCAGGCAACCCTCCCAGCACCGCCCTGCAGCGCGCCTATGACCGGGCCACCGACAGCCCGCGGACCTCGGCCGACGGCACGGGCAATAATCCGCGCGGTACGGCCGCCGAACGGACCTTTGACCGCACCGCGGGGACCAATACCTCCGGCGCCTATCCGTCCCAGTCGGATGGCAGGCCGGGCAACCCGCCGGGCACGGCAGCGCAGCGCGCCTATGACCGGGCGACCGGCTCCAACACCTCCGGCGCCTATCCGCAGAATCGCTGAGGGTCATGGCCCGGCCGGGAATTCCTCGCCGGCCGAGCCGGCAGGCGTCAGACGACCGGGCTGCGGCCGCCATCCACATTGATGGCGGTCCCGGTCACATAGCCGCCGTACTGGCTGCACAGGTAAAGGGCGAGGGCGGCGAATTCCTCCGGCTTCCCGAGGCGGCCGACCGGCACCGGCTTGCCCATCTCCGCCTTCCATTCCTCCCAGGTGATGTTCCGCTTGTCCGCGGCGTGGCGGCGGACCCACTGGTCGCTCTCGATGATGCCGACCAGCAGGGCGTTCACCAGGACGTTGTGCTTCGCACCCTCATTGGCCAGCACCTTGGTCAGCGCCATGCCGGCGGCGCGGGAGACGGCGGTGGGCGCGCCCTCCGCCGGCGGAGCCTTGGCGCCGATGTTCAGCACGTTGATGATCCGGCCCCATTTGCGCTCCTGCATCTTCGGCATGGCGAGCCGCGCCAGGCGGATGGCGGCGAAGACCTTGAGGTCCAGGTCGTTCTGCCAAAGCTCGTCGGAGATCGAGAGGAACGGCCCCCGCTGGCTGGTCCCGGCATTGTTGATGAGGATGTCCACCTGGCCCAGCGCCTTCTCCGCTTCGGCAAAGGCGCGGTTGCAGCCCTCGGCGGTGGAGATGTCGGCGGTAATGGTGACCACCTTCGCGGCAGGCGCGGCCGCCTTCACCTCGGCCTCGGCCTTGGCCAGCGATTCGGCGCCGCGTGCCACCAGGGCGACCTTGCCGCCGGCCTCGGCGAACATCTTGCCCATGGCGAGGCCAAGCCCCTTGGAGCCGCCGGTGATGAGCGCCGCACGGCCATCAAGCGTCAATTGCATCGGAACATCTCCCCCGATCGGATGGCTGATGCGGCCATCCTGCCGGTGCATCGGGTGCGGGGGAAGAGTGGGGCGACCTACGGGACTCGAACCCGTGACATCCAGGACCACAACCTGGCGCTCTACCAACTGAGCTAAGGCCGCCACACAGCCCGGAGTGCAGCGATCGCACCCCGGGCGGCGGGAAATAGGGCTAGCCGGCGGCCGCCGTCAACACTCCCTCGCGTCCCTGACCGCGGGCGGCGATCCATGTCCGCATCCGTTCCAGCGCTGCTTCCAGCACCGACTCGTTCTTGCAGAAGGCGAAACGGGCGTAATGGCTGGGGGCGTCCGGGCTGGCATAGAAGGCGGTGACCGGAATGGCCGTGACCTTGGCCTGCTCCGTCATCGCCCGGCAGAAGGCCACGTCATCACCGTTGAAGCCGAGCGGCCGGAAATCCGTGGTGATGAAGTAGCTGCCCTGGGTCGGCAGCACGCCGAAGCCCAGTTCCGCCAGCCCCTTGGCCAGCAGGTCGCGCTTGGCCTGCAGATGCGTCGAGAGCCCCTCGAAGTAGCTGTCATCCTTCATCAGCCCCACCGCGACCCCGCGCTGCAGGTTGGGCGGGGTGGTGAAGGTCAGGTTCTGGTGCGCCTTCGCCACATTCGGCACCAGTGACCGGTCGCAGGTGATGTAGCCCACCTTCCAGCCGGTCAGGCTGAAGGTCTTGCCGGCACTGCCGATGCGCATGCAGCGCTCCCGCATCCCGGGCAGGGTCATCAGCGGGATATGCTTCCAGCCGTCGAAGGTCAGGTGCTCATAGACCTCGTCGCAGACGGCATAGGCATCGTGGCGCTGGAGCAGCTCGGCGATGAAGGCCAGCTCAGCGGTGGTGAAGACCTTGCCGGTCGGGTTCATCGGCGTGTTGAGCAGGATCGCCTTGGTCTTCGGCCCGAAGGCGGCGGCCAGTTCCGCCCGCGGCAATTCCCACTTCGGGGGCGAGAGCCGCACCAGCTTCGGCACCGCGCCGAGCAGCTTCACCACCGGCAGGTAGGTGTCGTAGAGCGGCTCGATCAGCACGCATTCGTCGCCCGGGTTCAGCACCGCCATGAGGCAGGCGGTGATCGCCTCCGTGGCGCCGGAGGTGACGACGACCTCCGCATTCGGATCCACCTCCAGGCCGTAGAAGCGGCGGTTATGGGCGGCGACGGCCTGGCGCAGCTCCGGCAGGCCGGTCAGGGGAGGGTACTGGTTGCGCCCGTCCAGCAGGGCCGCGGCGGCGGCGTGGATGACATCGGACGGCCCATCGTAATCCGGAAAGCCCTGGCCGAGATTGATCGCGCCATGCTCGACCGCAAGCGCGCTCATCACCGTGAAGATAGTGGTGCCGGTCGCCGACAGCAGGTTGTTCTGGGGCTGCATCCGCCCTGCCTTTCCAGGTCCCAGAGAGAGGCGGTCCGGCCGGGCCGGCAGGCCGGCGCCAGGGATCGGTCCGCGGGTGATTTCACCACCCATAATGGGTCCCGCTTCCTCCCGCCGCAACCCGAAGCTGGGCAGGAAATGCTGCTTCATTGTGCAGAATTTGTGCGAATGCCGTCAAACAAGGCGATTCCGGCTTGGGGAGCACGGAAATCATCGCAGAGGCCGATTGAAGCCCTGGCACGGGCCATGCAAAACACCGTGCACCGGCGGCCTGCCGCCCCGCAGCGGGCGTGGCGGCGGCGGCAGCATCTGGACCCGGCCCAGTGCGCCGGACTGCGAAGCGGAGCCGATGAAGAAGATCGAGGCCATTATCAAGCCCTTCAAGCTCGACGAGGTGAAGGATGCCCTGCATGAGATCGGGCTTCAGGGACTCACCGTCGTGGAAGCCAAGGGCTTCGGCCGCCAGAAGGGCCATACGGAGCTCTACCGCGGTGCCGAATACGTCGTGGACTTCCTGCCCAAGGTGAAGATCGAGGTCGTCTGCAGCGACGACATGCTCGAGCGTGCACTGGAGGCGATCATGCAGGCGGCGCGCACCGGACGGATCGGCGACGGCAAGATCTTCGTCTCCGACATTCAGGAAGTGATCCGCATCCGTACCGGCGAACGGGGCGAGGACGCGGTCTGAACTGACGGAATACCCGCCGGGGCCGGGCCCGGCTCCGGCGGCGGGAACCACGGGCGGCGCACCCCTCGGCGCGGGGCGGCGCGGCCGCGCGGGCAAAGGACGGGCCCCATCCGGGGCCCAGGGACTTAGTTGGGACACAGGAACGCAGACATGGCGCAGGATAAGGCCGACGCCGTCTCCAAGGTCATGGAGATGATCAAGGAGCACAGCGTGGAATATGTGGACTTCCGGTTCACGGATCCACGCGGCAAGTGGCAGCATACCGCCCAGCACGTCTCCACCGTCGCTGAGGACATGTTCACCGACGGCATCATGTTCGACGGCTCCTCCATCGCCGGCTGGAAGGCGATCAACGAGTCCGACATGATCCTGATGCCGGATCCGGAGACGGCCTGTATGGATCCGTTCTCCGCCAAGCCGCAGATGATCCTGTTCTGCGACATCATCGAACCTTCGACCGGCCAGCTCTACAGCCGCGACCCGCGATCCACCGCGAAGCGTGCCGAGGCCTATCTGAAGTCCACCGGCATCGGCGACACGGCCTATTTCGGTCCGGAGGCCGAGTTCTTCATCTTCGACAGCGTGAAGTTCGGCGTCGGCGGCAACTACGGTATCTACCAGCTCGAGAGCATCGAGGGGCCGGGTGCCAGCCTGAAGGACTATCCGGAAGGCAATATGGGCCATCGCCCGCTGCCGAAGGGCGGCTACTTCCCGGTCCCGCCGGTGGACAGCGAGCAGGATCTCCGCGCCGAGATGCTCTCCACCATGATCGAGATGGGCGTGGCGGGCGAGAAGCACCACCATGAGGTCGCGCAGTCGCAGCACGAGCTGGGCACGAAGTTCGGCCCGCTGGTGCAGATGGCCGACCATATGCAGATCTACAAGTACGTGATCCACAACGTCGCGCACAGCTACGGCAAGACCGCGACCTTCATGCCGAAGCCGATCTATGGCGACAACGGCAGCGGCATGCATGTGCACCAGTCCATCTGGAAGAACGGCAAGCCGCTGTTTGCAGGCAATGGCTATGCGGACCTGTCGGAGACGGCGCTGTACTACATCGGCGGCATCATCAAGCACGCCAAGGCGCTGAACGCCTTCACCAACCCGCTGACCAACAGCTACAAGCGGCTGATCCCGGGCTTCGAGGCGCCGGTGCTGCTGGCCTATTCGGCCCGCAACCGCTCCGCCTCCTGCCGCATCCCCTACGCGACCAGCCCGAAGGCGAAGCGCGTGGAGGTCCGCTTCCCGGATCCGGGCGCGAACCCCTACCTGGCCTTCTCCGCCATGCTGATGGCTGGCCTGGACGGCATCAAGAACCGCATCCATCCGGGCGACCCGATGGACAAGGACCTGTACGACCTGCCGCCCGAGGAACTGAAGGGCATCCCGACCGTCTGCGGCTCCCTGCGCGAGGCGCTGCAGTCGCTCGAAGCCGACCATGAGTTCCTGCTGGCCGGCGACGTATTCACCAAGGACCAGATCGACAGCTATATCGAGCTGAAGTGGCAGGAGGTGTACCGCTTCGAGCACACCCCGCACCCGGTCGAGTTCGAAATGTACTACTCGGTCTGACCGGACCGCGTGACGAAACGGGCCGGATTGCGCAGGCGATCCGGCCTTTTCTTTTGCGGCGAGGTCAGGCCAGGTCCGGATCGGCCGGCTTGGAGGGCAGGCGGCGGAACAGGGCGGCACGCCAGGCGGGCGGCAGGGCGCCAACCAGCCGGGCGGCCAGGTAGACCGGCAGCGGATAGGCGATCCGCACCCGATTGCGGGCAATGCCCGAAAGGGTGCGCCGCGCCGCTTCCTCCGCCTCCATCAGCAGCGGCATGGGGAAGGGATTCCGCGCCGTCATCGGCGTGCGGACATAGCCGGGGCAGACGGCGTGCAGGCGGATGCCGCGGTGGCGCTCGGTCGCGTCCAGCGCCTCCGCCCAGCGCTGCACCGTGGCCTTGCTGGCACAATAGGCCGGGGCACCGGGGGCGGCGACGAAGGCGGCGATGGAGGCGATGACGGCGATCCGGCCGCGCAGCCCATCCGGCCCGGGTGCCTGGGCCGCCATTGCCTCCAGCGCCGGCAGGGCGGTGTTCAGCACCCCTGTCACATTGGTTTCGAAGATCGAGCGGGACTGGGCGGGCGGCTCGGTCCCGCCGCCGGTGCCGGCGGAGATGCCGGCATTGGCGATCACCAGGTCCAGTCGCCCGGCACAGGCGATCCATTCCGCCATGGCATCGGCATCCCGCACGTCCAGCACCCGTGGCTGCACCGCGGCCCCGGCCGTCGCGCAGGCCGCTGCCACCGCCTCCAGCCGCGCCGCGTCGCGGCCGGAGAGGTGCAGGGTCACGCCCGGCGCGGCGCAGGCCAGGGCCAGCGCCCGGCCGAGGCCGGAACTGGCCCCCGTCACCAGCACATGCCGCCAGGGCCAGCCATGCCCGCCATTTGCCCCTGCCTTCCCTTGCATCCCGCCCGCCCCCGAGAGACAACCCGCCCCTGATGGGTACCCTTATGAGCATGACAGGCTTTGCGCGCGAGAGCGGCGCGCTGGCCGATGGCACCGCCTTCGCCTGGGAGGTGCGGAGCGTCAACGGCCGTGGCCTCGACCTTCGCCTGCGCCTGCCTGCTGGCCTGGACGCGCTTGAGCCTGCCTTGCGCGAGGCGGCGGGCAAGCGCCTGAAGCGCGGCAATGTCTCCGCCACCTTGACCCTGAAGCGGGAGGAGCGGCCGTGCCTCATCCCGGATCCGGCGGCGCTGGAACAGGCACTGCAGCTTGCGCTGAACCTTGCCGCCCGCATCCCCGGCAGCCTGCCGCCGCGGGCAGAGGCGCTGCTGGCCCTGCCCGGCGTCATGCGCGCCGAGCAGCCCGAGGCCGACGAGGCAGCGGAGGAGGCGAAGCGCATCGAACTCGCCGCTGCCTTCGCCCGCGCCCTGGACGGGCTGGTGGCGGCACGGCGCGCGGAGGGGGAGAAGCTGCGCGTGGTGATCGCCGGCCTGCTGGACGAGATCGCGGCGCTGCGCGAGGCCGCCGTCACCGAGGCCGCCGGTCAGCCCGAGGCCCAGCGCGCCCGGATGCTGGAACAGCTCTCCGCCCTGCTGGGGGAGAACGGCACCGCCCGCGTGCCGGAGGAGCGGCTGGCGCAGGAAGTGGCGCTGCTCGCCCAGAAATCCGACGTGCGGGAGGAGTTGGACCGCCTCGCCGCGCATATCGAGGCGGCCCACGCGCTGCTGAAGGCGGGGGAGGGCGCCGGCCGGAAGCTCGACTTCCTGACCCAGGAATTCGTGCGGGAAGCGAATACCCTCTGCTCCAAATCCGCCTCCGTGCCGCTGACCCGGATCGGCCTGGACATGAAGGCCGCGATCGAACGCCTGCGCGAGCAGGCGGCGAATGTCGAATGACGCGCCGGGGGCTTTGCCTGGTCCTGGCCTCGGCCCCGGGGGGCGGCAAGACCAGTGTCTCCCGCGCGCTGCTGGAGACGGAGCCGGACCTGGCGCTTTCCATCAGCGCCACCACCCGCGCGCCGCGCCCCGGCGAGCAGGAAGGCGTGCACTACTACTTCCGTACCCAGGAACAGTTCGACGCGATGATCGCGGAGGGCGCCCTCCTCGAACACGCGCGTTTCCTTGACCGTTCCTACGGCACGCCGCGCGCGCCGGTGGAGGCTGCGCTCGCTGCCGGGAGGGACGTGCTGTTCGACATCGAATGGCAGGGCCACCGCCAGTTGCGGGCGGCGATGCCCGGCGATGTGGTCGGCGTCTTCCTGCTGCCGCCGAGCCTGGAGGAGCTGGAACGCCGCCTCCGCAGCCGCGGTCAGGACGGGGAGGAGGAGATCGCCCGGCGCATGCGGGCGGCACGCGAGGAGATGCTGCACTGGGACGAGTTCGACCACGTCCTGGTCAATCGCGACTTCGCCGAGACCGTCGCCACGGTGCGCGCCATCCTGCACGCTGCGCGCACGCAGCGTACGCGGCAGCCCTGGCTCGCGGACTTCATCGCCAGCCTGCTGCGGGGCTGAGCCGGCTTGCGCGTCATCCTGGAGATCGTCGCGCCGGTCTTCCTCATCATCGCGCTCGGCTATGGCGCGGCGCGCTGGAGCTTCATCGACAAGGCCGGCTTCCGCGGCCTGAACGGCTTCACCTTCGCGCTGGCGGCGCCGTCGCTGCTGTTCCTTGGCGGCACCACGGGGCCGGCTGGCGGCGGGCGGGCGGCGCTGGCCTTCTTCCTCGGCACCGGGCTGCTCTATGCCGTGGTCCTGGTCGCAGCACGCTGCGGGGCGCGGCAGCCGCTGGGCCAGGCCGGGATGCTGGCGCTGGACTGCACCTTCGGCAACACGGTGATGATGGGCATCCCGCTCGTCACCGCCGCCTTCGGCGCCGAGGCATTGGCGGTGCTGCTGGCCATCCTGGCGCTGCATTCCATGGTGCTGCTGGGTACCGCGACGGTGGTGGCGGAGATCGGCCTGCATGCCCATGCACCCTGGTGGCGGGTGCTGCGCGCCACGGTGATGGGGGTGGCGCGCAATCCGATCGTCATGGCGGTGTTGGGGGCGCTGGTCTGGCGGCTGCTCGGCCTGCCTCCGCCGCCCGGCGTGGTGCGGCACACCTTGGAACTGTTCGGCGGCGCGGCGCCGCCGGTGGCGCTGTTCTGCCTCGGCGGCAGCCTGGCCGGCTTCGATGCGCGGACAGCCTGGCGGGAGACGGTGGTGGCCTGCGGCCTGAAATTGTTCGCCATGCCGGCCCTGGTCTGGGCGATGTGCCTGCTGATGGCCCTGCCGCCACGGGAGACGGCGGTGACGGTGGTGACGGCGGCGCTGCCGACCGGGGCCAATGCCTATCTGCTGGCGCAGCGCTACCGGATCAGCGCCGACCGGTCCGGTGCGACGGTGCTGGTGGGGACGAGCCTCTCGGTGCTGACGCTGGCGGCGCTGCTCTCCTGGTTCCAGGTGGGGTAGGCGATGGCAGCGGCCTCGGTCCTCGCGCAGCGCCTGGGGCTGGTCCGAGTCATCATTCCGCATGTCGATGACCTCGGCATGTGCCATGGCGCCAACCGCGCCTTCCTTGATCTTGCCCGGCGCGGACTGGTCACCTCCTGCCGAGGAGACCGAGCCCGGCTACCGCCGCATGATCCAGGACGTACCGGTGGGCATCACCCATCTAGCCCGGCACTGCACCGCGCCCGGCGAGATCGAGGCCATCGCGCCACAGCACGCGCCCTGGAGGGTGCGCGAATACGCGCTGTTCGCCAGCAGTGCCGTCGCCGGCTGGTGCGCGGCGGCGGGGGTGGCGATGATCGGTTACCGAGAGGTGCAGCGGCTGTGGTGGGGCGCCGCGCCGTAGCGGCGAGGGTCAGCCGCTCCGCGCCAGCAGCACACGCGCCATCCGGTCGAATTCCGCGACGCTCAGCGTCTCCGCCCGCCGGTCGCCGGCGATCCCGGCTGCCGCCAGCAGCCCTTCCGCATCGCCGAGCGACTTCAGCGCCCCGCGCAGCATCTTCCGCCGTTGCCCGAAGGCGGCCGCGGTCAGGCGCTCCATGGCCCGGAACAGGTTCTGGCCCGGATCCTCGGGATGGGGCGTGAAGCCCACCACGGCGGACCACACCTTGGGTGGCGGGCTGAAGGCGCCTGGAGGCAGGCGCAGCAGCAACTCGCAGCGGCAGCGCCACTGGGCCAGGACCGAGAGCCTGCCATAAGCCTCCGTATTCGGGGCGGCGCAGATACGCTCCGCCACCTCCTGCTGGAACATCAGCGTCATGCCCTCTAGCGCCGCGGCGCCGCGCAGCCAGCCGATCAGCAGAGGGGTGGCCACGTTGTAGGGCAGGTTCGCCACGATCCGGCGCGGGGCAGGGATCAACGCAGCGGGGTCGGTCTTCAGCGCATCGGCCTCGATCACCCGCAGCCGGCCGGGATAGGCCGTTGCCAATTCCGCCAGTGCCGCCACTGCCCGGCGGTCCAGCTCCACGGCGGTGACATCCGCTGCCGGCGTTCCCAGCAGTGCCCGGGTCAGGCCGCCGGGGCCGGGGCCCACCTCCAGCACATGCCGGCCCGCGAGGTTGCCGGACAGGGCCGCGATGCGGCGGCACAGCGCCTCATCCAGCAGGAAGTGCTGGCCGAGCGACTTGCGCGCATCCAACATGTGCCGCGCGATGGTTTCGCGCAGCGACGGCAGGACAGGCGCGGTCAGCTTCGCGTCTCGATATTGGCGCGGCGCCGCAGGTCGCGCTGCAATTGCCGCGACAGGTTCTCCACCCGGTCCCGCAGCAACTGGTTGCGCGCCTGGTCGGGCGTCATCTCCGCCAGGTTCCGTTGCTCCCGCGAGCAGACCATCATCACGATCACGCCCTCCGGGGTGATGATGGGCTGGGAGGCCCGGCCGGGCTGCAGCCCCGCCAGCAGGTTTCGCAGGGGCGGCGGATTGACGGACTCCAGCCGGATCTCCCCGGGATTGCTCGGGCGGTCCTGGCTGGCGCTGGCCCGTTCCACCGCCTCGCAGCTTCGCGCCGATTCGGAGAGGCGCCGCGCCTTCTCCACTTGGTCACGCTGCTGCTGCGTCGGGTTGTTGACGTCGAGCGCCCCCTGGAAGGGGAAGAAGGCCTGCCGCACGGTCAGCATGGTGGCGATATCCCGCCCCGATTCGCGTTTCTGCCGGAGCGTGACGATCTGGTAGCCGCCGGGGACGCGGATCGGGTTGCTGATGGCGCCTGGCGGCATGCGCTCAACCACCGATGCGACCTCTGGATCCAGCTCCTCCTTCCGTACCCAGCCCAGGTCGCCACCCTGCAGCGCGGTCTGGGACTGGCTGAACTGCGTGGCCACGACCGGGAAGGGGGTGCCGGAACGGAGCTGACGGATCACCTCCTCCACGAAACGCCGCGTTTCGCTTTCCGTGTCGGGGTCGTCCACCGGGATGAAGATCTCCGACACGAGGTATTCCGGCTGGCCGATCCGGGCGCGGGCGTTCTGGATCGCCTCCTGCACCTCGGCCTCTCCCGGCACGGCGGAGGGGCCGAGCTGCTGGCGCAGCACCCGGCCCCAGCCGATCTGGGTGCGGATCTGGTCATAGAGGACCCGCGGCTGGATACCGAGCTGCGCCAACTGATTGCGCAGCCCGCCGGGCGGCAGGTTGTTGCGCTTTTCCAGCTCGGTGACGGCCTCCGCCACCTCCGCATCCGTCACCGGGATGCGGCGGCGCTGCACCTCCTGCATCCGCAGCCGCTCGTCGATCAGCAGGCGGGTGACCTGCGGGGCCAGCCGATCCAGCATCTCCGGCGCCACCGGGATGCCGGCGCTGAGGGCGAAGAGGCGGGTGCGGCCGACGACATCGGCGCGGCTCACCACCTCCCCGTTCACCACGGCAACGATCCGGTTCGCCTGGACCGCCGCCTGGGATTGCGGTGGCGATTGAGGCGCCGCCAGGGCAGGCGGCGCGGCGAGGCCGAGCAGGCCCGCGGCCAGCATGGCCGAGCAGCGGGCCCAGGGGCGGGCAGGTGAGAGGCGGCGCATGGGCCGATCCTTTAGCGGCCCGGGGCGGGGCGGGCTAGGGTCGAGCCGGATTCGGACCGGCCCTATTCGGCCGGGGCCGGCACCGCTGCCGGGCTCCGCCGCCTGCCCCAGCCGTCCAGGGCCAGGTAGACGACCGGCGTGGTGTAGAGGGTCAGCAACTGCGACAGCAGCAGCCCGCCGATGATGGCGACGCCGAGCGGCTGGCGCAGTTCCGACCCGGCACCGGAGGCCAGCGCCAGCGGCACCGCCCCGAACACCGCCGCCAGCGTCGTCATCAGGATCGGCCGGAACCGTTCCCGGCAGGCTTCCAGGATGGCGGTGACGCCGCCCACCCCCTCCCGCCGCTCATGCTCCAGGGCGAAGTCCACCAGCATGATGGCGTTCTTCTTCACGATGCCCATCAGCAACAGCACGCCGATCAGGGCGATCACCGTAAAGGGCGTGCCGGTGGCCAGCAAGGCCAGCAGGGCGCCGATCCCCGCCGTCGGCAGGGTGGAGAGGATGGTTATCGGGTGCAGCAGGTGCTCGTAGAGCACGCCGAGGACGATGTAGATGCTGATGACCGCCGCCAGGATCAGGAGCGGCTCGTCCCGTGCGAAGGACTGGAAGGCGCGGGCATTGCCGGCGAATTCCGTGCGCATGTCCGGCGGCAGGCCGATTTCCTGCGCCGCCTGCTGCACCATCCTGGTCGCCTCGCCGAGCGAGATGCCGGGGGCCAGGTTGAAGGTGATGGTGGAGGCCGGGAACTGCCCCTGATGCGTTACCGCCAGCGGCGCCGTCGTCCGCTCCAGCCGGGTTAGAGCGGAGAGCGGGATCTGCGCGCCGTTGCGGCCCGGCACGAAGATGTCGTCCACCTGTTCCGGGTGCTGCTGCAGGCGCGGATCCACCTCCAGCACCACCCGGTACTGATTGCGGGAGCGGTACATGATGGAGACCTGGCGCTGGGAAAAGGCATTGTTCAGCGCCGCGTCTATGGCCTGGACGCTGACGCCGAGCCGCGCCGCCGCCTCCCGGTCGATAACCAGGCGCGTCACCAGTCCGGCCCGCTGCTGGTCGCTGTTGACATCGGTGATGCCGGGCAGCGTCTGCAGCTTGCGGGTCAACGCCTGTGACCAGGTCTCCAGCCCTTCGAGATCGGGGGAGAGGAGCACGAATTGGTACTGCGCATTGCCGGCCCGGCCGCCGATGCTGACATCCTGCACCGAGCGCAGGAAGGTCTGGATGCCCGGGATGGAGGCCAGCGGCCGCCGCAGCCGGTCGATCACCTGCGCCGCGCTGACGCCCTGGCGTTCGGAGAGCGGCTTCAGGGAGATGAAGATCCGTCCCTGGCTAACCGAGGCCGTGCCGCCGCCGGTGCCGACCGAGGAGCCGATGCCCGCCACCGCCGGGTCGCGCAGCAGCACCTGTACCACCTGTTCCTGCATCTGCTGCATGGCCTGGAAGGAGGTATCCGGCGCTGCCCGGGTGGAGCCCATGATGAGGCCGGTATCCTGCTCCGGAAAGAATCCCTTCGGCACCACCACGTAGAGCCAGACGGTGAGCCCCACCAAGCCGAGTGTGAACAGCAGCATGATCCGGCGAAAGCGCAGGACATGCCGCAGGCTCCAGAGATAGCCCTCCGTCAGGCCGGTCATCAGGCGTTCGAAGGCACGGCCCAGGCGGCCGGGCGGCGGCGGCTCGGCCCGCGCCAGGTGTCCCGCCATCGTCGGCGTCAGGGTAAGGGAGATGACGCCGGACAGTGCCACCGCAATGGCCAGCGTCACCGAGAATTCCCGGAACATCCGTCCCACGATGCCGCCCATGAACAGAAGCGGGATGAAGACGGCGATGAGGGAGACGGTGATGGAGACCACCGTGAAGCCGATCTGCCGAGCGCCCTCCAGCGCCGCCTGCAGGGGCTTCATGCCGCGCTCGGTCAGCCGCGACATGTTCTCGATCATCACGATGGCGTCGTCCACCACGAAGCCGACCGAGATGGTCAGCGCCATCAGGGAGAGATTGTCCAGGGAGTAGCCGACCAGCCACATCACGGCCAGCGTGCCGAGGAGCGAGAGCGGCACCGCCGCCCCCGCCGCCGCCACCGCCGAGAAGCGGCGCAGGAAGACCGCCACCACCACGATGACCAGGGCGATGGAGATCAGCAGTGTCCGCTGCACCTCATCCACGCTGGCGCGGATGGTCTCGGAGCGGTCGCGGATGGTCCGCACCTTAACCCCGCCCGGCAGCCAGCGTTCCATCTGCGGCATCAGCTTCTGGATGCCGTCCACCACCTCGATGACATTGGCGTCCGCCTGCTTGAAGATCATCAGCAGCACGGCAGGACGGCCATCGAAGGATCCGCCCTGGCGCCGGTCCCGCACGTCCAGATCCACCTTCGCGATGGAGGAAAGCCGGGTGATGGCCCCGTCCGCCGACTTTACGACAATCCTGGCGTAGTCCTCCGGCCTGTTCAGCCTGTCGTTCACCGTGACGGCGGCGGACTGCTCCAGGCCATCAATCAGGCCGGTCGCCTGGTTGACGTTGTTCGCGGCGATCGCCTGCCGCACCGCCTCCAGCGAGACGCCGGCGGCCTTCGCCGCCGCGGGATCCACGGTGACCCGGACGGCCGGCTGCTCGGCGCCGCTGATGAGGACCTGGGAGACGCCGGGCACCTGCGCGATGCGCGGTGCCAGGATGCTGTCCGCCGCGTCGTAGACCGCGCCCGGCGTGACGGTATCCGAGGTCATGGCCAGGATCAGCACCGGCGCGCCGCCTGGATTGGCCTTGTAGAAGCCGGGCGGGCTCGGCAGTCCGGCGGGCAGGTCGCTGCCCGCGGCGTTGATCGCCGCCTGCACGTCCTTCGCCGCCCCTTCCACGCTGCGGGACAGGTCGAATTGCAGAACGATGCTGGCCCGACCGAGCGAGGAGGTGGAGGTCATTTCCGTGAGGCCGGAAATGGCGCCCAGTCGTCGCTCCAGGGGGGCAGTGACTGAGGAGGCCATGGTGGCCGGATCGGCCCCCGGCTGGCTGGCATAGACGACGATGGTCGGCAGATCCACATTCGGCAGCGGCGCCACCGGCAGGCCGAAATAGGCGACGAGCCCGGCCAGGGCGAGGCCGATGGCCAGCAGCGCCGTGCCGATCGGCCGCCTTATGAAAGGCTCGGAGATCGACATGGCGCTATTCCGCCGGCTCCGCCGCCGCCGGGGCATGGAAGCGGCGGTGCAGGCGCCGCGCCCTGGCCCGCATCCGCTCCATCGCCAGATAGATCACCGGCGTGGTGTAGAGCGTGATGACCTGGGAGAGCAGCAGGCCGCCGATCACCGCGACGCCCAGCGGCAGCCGCAGCTCCGACCCCGTGCCCTGCTCCAGCACCAGCGGCAGGGCGCCAAGCAGCGCCGCCATGGTGGTCATCATGATTGGGCGGAAGCGCAGCAGGCTCGCCTCCACGATCGCCTCGCGCGGGCCGCGGCCGTGGTCCCGCTGCGCCTCCAGCGCGAAGTCGATCATCATGATGGCGTTTTTCTTCACGATGCCCATCAGCAGCACGATGCCGATGATCCCCACCACGGAGAGATCGAGGCCGAAGAGCTGCAAGGCCAAGAGCGCGCCGATGCCGGCCGAGGGCAGGGTGGAGAGGATGGTGATGGGGTGGATCAGGCTCTCGTACAGCACGCCAAGCACGATGTAGATTACCACCACCGCCGCCAGGATCAGCCAGGGCTCGCCGCGGAGCGAGCGCTGGAATTCCGCCGCATCGCCGGAGAAGCTGCCGGTGATGGTATCCGGCAGGCCGATCTCCGCCTCCGCCTGCCGGATCGCCCGCACCGCCTGGCCGAGGGAGACGCCCTGCGCCAGGTCGAAACCGAGGGTGACGGCCGGAAACTGGCCCTGCTTCGTCACGGTCAGCGGCCCGGCGGCGCGGGTGATGCGGGCTATCTGCGCCAGCGGCACCTGCGCCGTGTTGTTGCTGCTGCTGCTTGTCTGTCCCGTGCTGCTCTGGCCCGCCGTGGCCGGTACGCGGAGCTGGCCGATCATGCTCGGGTCGTCGCGCAGCTCCGGCGTCGCCTCCAGCACCACGCGGTACTGGTTGTTCTGGGCGTAGATGGTGGAGATCTGGCGCTGGCCGAAGGCGTCGTAGAGCACGTCGTCGATCGCCTGCATGGTCACGCCGAGCCGACCGGCGAGATCCCGGTCTACATCCAGCGTGATCCGCAGCCCGCCATCCCGCTGGTCGGTGGAGACGTCGCGCAGTTCCGGCAGTTGCGCCAACCTTTGTTGCAGGCGCGGCGCCCATTGTGCCAGCTCCGCCGGATCAGGGTCGATCAGCGTGTACTGGAATTGCGTGCTGCTGGGGCGGGAGCTGATCTGGATGTCCTGCACCGGCTGGAGATGCACCATCACGCCCGGCAGTGCGTCCAGCTTCGGTTGCAGCCGCGCGATGATGGCCTGGACGTTCTCGCTGCGCTCGTCACGCGAGCGCAGGACGGCACTGATCCGCCCGGTGTTCTGCGCCGCGTTCACCACCCCCGCGCCAATCACGGAAGTGACGGAAATGACATCGGGATCGGCCCGGATGACCTCCGCCACCTGCTGCTGCAGCCGTGCCATGCGGCTGAAGGAGACGTCCTGCGGCGCCTCCACGGTCGCCGTCAGCAGGCTGGTATCCTGCACCGGCAGGAAGCCCTTCGGAATGAGGATGTAGAGCGCGACCGTCCCCGCCACCGTCAGGGTGGCGAGCAGCAGCATCAGCCCTTCCCGCCGCAGCGCCCAATTCAGGCTGCGGCCATAGGCGTCCCGCATGGCATCGAAGCCGCGTTCCGCCAGGCGGACGATCCGGCCGGGCCGGGACGCTTCCACCGGGCGCAGCAGCCTGCCGCACATCATGGGCGTCAGGGTCAGGGAGACGACCATGGAGACGAGGACCGAGATGGTCAGCGTCAGCGCGAATTCCTGGAACAGCCGCCCCACCACCCCCGGCATGAAGAGCAGCGGAATGAACACCGCGACCAGGGAGACGGTCAGCGAGACCACCGTGAAGCCGATCTGCCGCGCGCCCTCATAGGCCGCCTGCAGGGGGCGCTTCCCCTCCTCGATCAGCCGGACGATGTTCTCGATCATGACGATCGCATCGTCCACCACGAAGCCGGTGGCGATGGTCAGCGCCATCAGCGAGAGATTGTCCAGCGAGAAGCCGCACAGCGCCATCACCCCGAAGGTGCCGATGATGGACAGCGGCAGGGCGATGCCCGGAATGATGGTGGCGCGCAGGGTGCGCAGGAAGAGATAGATCACCGCCACCACCAGCAGCACCGCCAGCACCAGCGTGAACTGCACGTCGCGGACCGAGGCGCGGATCGTCTCGGTCCGATCGGAGACGATGGAAAGTCGTGCGCCCTGTGGCAGCGCACTCTCCAGCCGCTGGAGCTGCGCCCGCACATTCTCCACGGTGGAGACGATGTTTGCCCCGGGCTGGCGCTGCACATCGATCAGCACCGCCGGCTTGCCGTCGTACCAGGCGCCGGTCAGGGCGTTCTCCAGATCCTCCACCGCCGCGCCCACATCGCGCAGCCGCACCGGCGCGCCGTTCTGCCAGGTGATGATGAGGTTGTCGAAATCCTGCGGCCGGCTGATCTGGTCATTGGCCATGACCGAGGAAGCCTGGCGCGGCCCGTCCACGCTGCCCTTCGGCGTGTTCACATTGGCCGCCGCCACCGCCTGCCGCACATCCTCAAGCGACAGGCCGTAGGCCGCCAGCCGCCGCGGATCCGCCTGCAGGCGTACCGCCGGGCGCATATTGCCCTGCACCAGCACGCGCCCCACCCCCGTCACTTGGCTGAGCCTCTGCGCCAGCAACGTGTCCGCCGCATCCGAAAGGCGGAAGAGCGGCAGGGTGTCGGAGGTCAGCGCCAGGGTGAGGATCGGCGGATCGGCCGGGTTCACCTTTGAATAGACCGGCGGATAGGGCAGGTTCGACGGCAGGGTGCCCTTCGCCGCATTGATGGCCGACTGCACGTCCTGCGCCGCATCGTCGATGTTCCGGCCCAGGTTGAATTGCAGGGTGATGCGGCTGGTCCCCGGGCCGCTGACCGAGACGATTTCGGTCAGCCCGGCGATCTGCGCCAGTTGCCGCTCCAGCGAAGCGGTGACCAGCAGTGCCACCGTCTCCGGCGAGGCGCCAGGCAGGGAGGTGGTCACCTCGATGGTCGGGAAATCCACCTCCGGCAGGGCGGAGACCGGCAGGCGCATATAGCCGAACAACCCCGCCAGCAGCACCGCCACCGCCAGCAGGGAGGTGGCAATGGGCCGGGCGATGAAGGGCGCCGAGATGTTCATCGGCAAGCCGTCACGGACGCGCGTCCGCAGCCTGTCGCGGCCGGCCGCGCCGCTGAGGCGCCGGGCTGTCGGCGGGCGGGGTGCTATCCTCGCGGACCAACACATGCGCGCCCGGGGTCAGGCGCAGTGCGCCGGAGGTGACCACCTGTTCGCCTGGCTCGATGCCCCGCCGCACCACGGCCTCCGTCGTCGTCAGCGCGCCGAGTTGCAGCGGGCGCTGCTCCACCGTCCGGTCGGGCTTCAGGACGAAGGCATAGGCGCCGTCCGGGCCGCGCTGCACCGCCACCAGCGGAATGGTGATCGCATCCGGCACGGTGTTCACCTGCAAACGCACGGTGACGAAGGCACCAGGCCAGAGGCGCTCGTCCTCGTTGGGGAAGCGTGCCTTCAGCTTGATGGTGCCGGTCTGCTGGTCCACTTGGTTGTCGACGGTCAGCAATTCGCCCTGCGCGACCGGGCCGGTTCCGGATTGCATGATTGCCTGCACCGGCACCGGGCCGCGGCCCATCGCATCCAGCACCCGCCCCAGATCCTGCTGCGGCAGGGTGAAGGTCACGGCGATCGGCTGCAATTGCACGACGGTGACGATGCCGGTGGCGTCGCCGCTCTGCACCAGGTTGCCCTGGTCCACCAGGCGCAGGCCGACCCGCCCGTCGATGGGCGCGGTGATGGTGGTGAAGGAGAGCTGGGTGCGCGCCGCATCGATCGCCGCCTGATCGAGCTTTACCTGCGCCTCGTACTGCGCCACCAGGGCCCGCTGCGTGTCCTGCTGTTGGCGGGAGACGCCGGCATTGGCCGCCAGGGAGGTATAGCGCTGCAGGTCGAGCCGGGCATTGGCTAGCAGCGCCTCATCCTGCGCCTTCTTCGCAATGGCCTGGTCCAGCGCTGCCTGGTAGCTGCGCGGATCGATCTGGGCCAGGACATCGCCCTTCCTCACCTTCTGCCCTTCCTGGAAGGCGATGTTCACCAGTTGCCCGGTCACCTGGGCGCGGACGGTGATGGTGTTGAAGGCCTGCACCGTGCCAATGGCCTCCAGCATGATCGGGACATCCTTCCGCGTTGCCGGCGCCACGGTCACCGGCACCGGTGCGCCGCTTCTGCCGCGCCCGGCGGCCTGCGGCTGCGGCGCGGCCGTGCCGTTGCGCTGCATCACGAAATACCAGGCCCCCGCCCCGGCACCGCAGAGCAGCAGCAGGGCAAGGGCGAAGGAGGCCAGGCGGCGCATGGTCAGGGGATCGGGCTCCGAGGACAGGTTCAGGTGATACGCCGGGCTGGAAGCTTTCCCATGCCGCGGCGCGCGGATTGCATCACTGGCGATATATGGGCGTGTCCCAGCCACCTCCCAGGGCACGGAACACCCCGACCGCCGCCTGGAGGCGCAGGAGCCGCGCCTGGATCAGGGCATTGCGGGCGGTGAACAGGGTTTGCTGGGTGTTCAGCAGGGTAATCAGGTTGATGGTGCCGGCGCGGAGCTGCGCCTCGCTGATCGCATAGGCCCGTTCCGCCGTTCGCACCGCCTCTGACTGCAACCTTTCCTGTTCGGTGGTCTGGCGCAGCGCAACCAGGGCATTCTCGACATCCACCAGGGCGCTGAGAATGGCGCCGCGATAAGTGGCCAGCAGCTCCTCCGCCTGGGCTTCGGTCAACTGCACTTGGCCGCGCAGGGCACCGCCATGGAAGATCGGCTGGGTGAGCCCGCCGACCAGGTTGAAGACCAGGGATTCCGGCCGCAGCAGGGCTTCCAGCGCCGTGCTCTGGAAGCCGCCGGATCCGGTCAGGGTGATGGAAGGCAGCAGTTGCGCCCGCGCCGCCACCACATTCGCATTGGCGGCGGCAAGACTGGCTTCGGCGGCCAGGACATCCGGCCGGCGTGCCAGCACCTCAGCAGGCAGGCCGGGCGAGACCTGCGGCACGGTCAGGCGGTTGAAGACGTCGCCCTTCAGTTTCAGCGTCTCCGGCGGAAGCCCCACCAGCGTTCCCAGCGAGTTGCGGTTCTGCTCCACCGCCTGCTCCAGCGGCGGGATCTGCGCTCGCTGCTGCGCCACCACCGTCTCTTGCTGCGCCAGGTCCAGGCCGGTGGCGATCCCTACCGCGACCTGCTGGCGGATCACGTCCAGGATGCGCGTCGCGATATCCAGATTGGCCTTCTGGATCGTCAACTGCTCCTGCGCTGCCAGCAAGGCGAAGTAGGTGTTGGCGACGGATGCCTGGGTAGTCAGTATCACCGTGCCGACATCGAAGCGGTTGGCGGCGGCGGTTTGCTGCGCCGCCTCCACCTGGGCGCGGTTCTTGCCCCAGAAGTCTATCTCATAGCTGGCCGCGAGGCTGACGCTGTCCCTGGAGGTCACCCGGGTCCTGGAGCTGGTCGTGGTGAAGGGGCCGGAGGTGATGAAGGTGCTCTGCGCCCGCGTCGCCTGGGCGGAGAGGTCCACAGTGGGCAGCAGCGCGGCCCCGGCGATGCGGAGTTGCGCATCCGCCTGCCGCACCCGCGCCACCGCGGCGGCGATGTCGGTATTGGCGGCACTGGCCTGCGCCATCAACGAGTCCAGTTCCGGCGAGCCGAAGCCGCGCCACCAGAGCGGGTCCGGCCAGCGCACCGGCGCAGCGGCATCCACCGCATTCAGCCGGTCGGGCAGCGCGATGCCTGAGGTGGTGGCGGCGGGCGTCAGCCAGGAGCAGCCGGCCAGTGCGGGCGGCACGGCCACAAGCACGGCGCGGCGGCCGATCCCTCGTCCCATTCGGTCGGTCCCCCGTATCCTCAGCCGCCGCCTCTGCGGGCCGCGGCGACCTGCGCCCGGCCCTCCGGCGAGATCGCCGCCATGGCTTGCACCATCATGTCCCTGTAGGCGGCGCTGAAGGCGACCCAGCGGTCAGACCAGTCCTGCATGGCGGCGCGCAGGGCCTCAGGCTCGAAGGGCTCGCGGGTCATCGCCGCGTCCACCTCCGCGCGGGCGGCGCGCAGGGCGGCGAGGGGGGCTTCGTAGCGGTTGCGCTCGGCCTCCAGCACGGCATGGAATTTCGGCCGGTCGGCCTCCGGCAGGGCGGTTTCGACCCGCGCCACCATCCGCTCGAAACCGCGGGGCTGGGCTGCGGGCTGCGGCGCCCCGGCCAGCAGCAAGCCCGCCAGCACTAGGTTCAGCGCCACCGAGGCGCCGAGCGCCGCGCCCAGCATTGCGCCACCGGACAGACGCATCAGAGCGGCTCCGCCGTGAAGGGGAGGGCCTGCAAGGGCGCCAGCGGATCCCCTGCCGGCGCGCCCGGCGGCGCCAGTGCCAGCCAGAGCGCGCAGGAAGCCATGGCAACCAGAGCGCCGCAGCCGGCCGGGACTGCCGGGCTCAGCGCATCCGTCAGGCGCTGAAGGAACGTCGGCGGCGCGGGCAGGGGCGCACGGGCGATCCGCCGGGCCACCCCGGAGCGGAGCCGCGCCACCGCCGCGGCATCCGGCTGCGGCAGGCCATCGCGCAGGGCGCGGTCCAGCGCCCGCGCCCGTCCATGCAGCGCCCGGGCCTCGGCCGAGGTCGCCAGCAGGGCCTTAGCGGCGCGGCGCTCCCGTTCCGGCCATTGCTCCAGCGCCGGCCCCCATGCATCGAGCCGGCGGGCGAAGCTGCCGAGCCTCATCTCTTCCCTCCAGGATCCAGCCGGGCCCGCAGCATCTGCCGCGCCCGGCGCAACAACCCTTCCAGCGCCCGCTCCGAGACGGACAGCGCCTCCGCCGCCGCGGCGCCGCTCAGCCCTTCCTCATAGGCCAGGGCGATGGCGGCCCGCTGGCGCGGCGGCAGGGCATCGAGCGCTGCCACCAGTGCTTCCCGCCCTTCGGCTTCGGAGAGCCTCGCCTCCGGCCCCTTGGCCGGATCGGGCAGGTCCTTCGCAGCGTCCAGCCCGGCCGGCGGCAGACGGCCACGGCGCCGGGCGTGGTCTATAGCCAGGTTCAGCACGATACGGTGGAGCCAGGTGGTGAAGCGGGCGCGGCCCGGATCGAAGCGTGGTGCCGCCTGCCAGGCGCGGAGGAAGGCGTCCTGCGCCACATCCTCCGCCTCCGCCGCGTCGCCCAGCACGCGGAGGGCGAGTCGCAGCACCCGCTCCGCATGGCGCTCCACCAGGATGTCGAAGGCGGCACGGTCGCCGGCACCGGCCCAGGCCATCAGTTCCGCATCGCCCGCATCCTCCCGCGCGGCGAGGCCGGCAGGCCGCCGAGGCGCGTCCTGGCAGGCATCTCGGCGCCAGTCGGCACCGGGCAGGGCGAGGGTGAGGCGATTCAACATCGGTTTGGCCCCTGTGATACGCGGCGCCGGCCCGGAACCCACGCGGCTCCGGGTGGCGATCCATAGGGGATCAGAAACAGGGAAAAACCGGGGCGGGTAAGCCCCTCGATCGCATCGAAGTGTGAGTATCGAACTGTATCAACCCCGCCGCAGGTTCCACAGGAAGGGGTTGGGCCCCTGCAACACCCCGGTCAGATCGGCACGGAAGGCCGTGCGCAGGCGGAACATGCCTGTCGGGGCAAAGGGCACGGCATCCCAGGCGGCCTGCTGCAAGGCGGCCATGGCGCGGGCCTGACCGGCCTCATCCGGCGCATTGATCCAGGCTTCCACCTGGGCCTCCACCGCCGGATCGCTCGGCCAGCCGAACCACGCCTTCTCCCCGTTCATGCGGATGATCGGGCTGACCGCCGGATTGGCGACGGCCGCCGCCGGGAAATTCGTATTGTGCAGGTTCCAGCCGCCTTGCGAGGGCGGCGTCCTGTTGGCCCGGCGGGCGACGATGGGGGCCCAGTCGCTCTCCACCAGATCGAGATTCACCCCGAGCCGCCGCATCAGATCCGCGGTCACGCGCCCCTGCTGGGTGATGGCAGGAAAGTCGGTGGGGTTGATGAGGACGATCGGCTCCCCGGCATAACCCGCCTCGCGCAGCGCGGCGCGGGCGCGGTCCATGTTTTGCGGGGCGGGCTCAAACTCGCGCACGCCGGGCAGGCCGCAGGGGAAGACCGCGTGGCATTCGGACCAGTCCCCCGGCAGTGCGACCGAGGCCATGTAATCCGGCTGTACCAGCACGTCCCGGATGGTGCGGCGGACCCGCACATCGTTGAAGGGCGGGTGGAGGTGGTTGAAGCGCAGGAAGCCCAGGAATCCGTTCGGGTCGTAGATCTGGGTGCGGACGCCGCGCTCTCGCTGCAGCACCGGCACCAGGTCCGGCAGCGGATATTCGATCCAGTCGATCTCCCCGGTGCGCAGGGCCGCCGCGGCGGTGCCGCCATCCGGGATCCAGATCAGCTCCAGCCGATCGAAATGCACGCGCTTGCCGCCGGCCGCGGCATCGGCCGGCTCCTCGCGCGGGATATAGGCCTCGTTCCGCGCATAGACGGCGCGGCTGCCCTGCACGTATTCGCCCGGCACCCAGCGCCAGGGTCCGCTGCCGATCATCTCCGTGATCGGCTTGTCGGCGGGCGTGTTGGCCAGCCGTTCCGGCATGATGAAGCAGGGGCTGGCGGCAGGCTTCGCCAGCGCATCCAGCAGCGCCGGGAAGGGGCGGCGCAGGCGGATGGTCAGCGTCCGGTCGTCCGGCGCATCGTATTCCGCCACCGCACGTGCCAGGATCTGCCCGAAGCCGTCGCGCACCGCCCAGCGGCGGATGGAGGCGATGCAGTCGCGCGAACGCACCGGTTCCCCATCGTGGAAGCGCAAGCCGTCGCGCAGGCGGATGGTCCAGAGCAGGCCATTGTCCGAAACCTCATGCCCCTCCGCCATCTGCGGATGCGGGCGCAGCCTGGAATCCGCGCCGTAGAGCGTGTCGAAGACGCAGTAGCCATGCGTGGTGACGATGGTGGTCGGGTTGAAGATCGGGTCCAGCACCGCCAGCGCCGCCTGCGGCATGAAGCGGAGCGTGCGGCCGCGCGCCGTGCCCTGCGCCAGCGCCGGTGTCCCGAGCGCGGCCAGCGGCGCGATCGCGGCAGCGGTCAGCAGGGAACGGCGGCGCATGCGGTCTTCTCCTTGGCCTGGTTCTCGGCGAGAGGAGGCAGGCGCAATGGACCGAATGGCGCACCGCTCCCTTCGCCGGTCCGAACCGGATCAGGTTCCAGGGGTCGCGGGATTCGTCCCGCCTCTCAGCCCGCCACTGGGCTCCCCCAGGTGTCCGGTGCCAGCATGGCGGCAAGGCCGAGGAGGCACAAGGGGCGCAGGTCAGGCCGCCGCACGGCGTTTCTGCCGCGGCGCCAGCGCGTCCAGAAGTGCCTCGGCCACCGCCAGGCGTCCCTTCGCCGACTCGCTTGCCCGCCGCAGGATCAGTCGCCCGTTGCGCAGTTCCAGCGGCTCCGGCGCTTCCTTCGGCGCATGGCGCAGTGTCGCGGCGGCCGCCTGTGGCCCCACCTCCAGCCGCGCGATCCCCAGCCGCCGGCAGCGCACCGAAAGCCGCGCCAGGGAGAGCAGGTTCTGCAAGGGTTCCGGCGCCGGGCCGAAGCGGTCCTCCAACTCGTCCTCCATGGCGGTGATGGCGGAGGCATCGCCCGCGCGCAGGATGGCGCCAAGCCGCGTGTGCAGCCTGACGCGTAGCGCCTCCTCCGGCACATGCTCCGGCGGGATGAAGGCGTCGATGCCCAGGGTGAGCGCCGGGGACCAGGCATCCGGCGGCGGCTTGCCGCGCGCCGTCGCCAGCGCGCCCTCCAGCAGGTGGCGATAGAGTTCGATGCCGACCAGCCGCAGATGCCCGGCCTGCTGCTCCCCCAGCAATTCGCCGGCGCCGCGCAGATCGAGGTCGCGGGCGCTGATGGCGAAGCCGGCGCCAACGCGGTCCAGCGCCTCCAGCGTGCGCAGGCGCCGTTCCGTGGCAGGGGCCAGCCTGGTGCCGGGATCGGTCAGCAGGTAGAAGACGCCGCGCGCCCGGCCGCGCCCGACGCGGCCGCGCAATTGGTGCAGATCCGCCAGGCCGAAGCGGTCGGGGCGCCAGACCAGCATGGTGTTGGCGCGCGGCACGTCCAGCCCCGCCTCGACGATGGCGGTGGAGAGCAGCACATCGCCGTCGCCATTGGCGAAGCGGACCATGGCCTCGTCCACCTCCGCGGCCGGCAGGTCGCCATGCGCGACGATCAACTCCAGTTCCGGCACCAGCGTGGCGAGGCGCTTCCGCATTGGTTCGATATCCTCGATGCGCGGGCAGACGACGAAGCTCTGGCCGCCGCGCCGCGCTTCCCGCCGCAGCGCCTGGGTCAGCAATGCGTTGTCCAGCGGCGCGCGCAGGGTGCGCACCGGCTGGCGCATGACCGGCGGCGTGGCGATGACGCTGAGATCCTGCAGGCCGATCAGCGCGGAAGCCAGGGTGCGCGGGATGGGCGTGGCAGTCAGCGTCAGTACATGCACAGCGCCCTGCGTCCGTAGCTTGCGCAGCATTGCCTTCTGCCGCGTGCCGAAGCGCTGCTCCTCGTCGATCACCAGCAAGACAAGGTCGCGGAAGTGCACGCCCTTGGCCGCCAGCGCCTGGGTGCCGATGGCGATCTGCACCTCGCCCCTGGCGAGTGCGGCGCGGATGGCACGCGCCTCGGCTGGCGGTGTCAGGCGGGACAGCGCCTCGATCCGCACCGGCAGGCCGGCGAAGCGGCGGCGGAAGGTCTCCAGATGCTGCCGCACCAGCACCGTGGTCGGCGCCAGCAGCGCCACCTGCCTGCCATTCAGCGCCGCCGCCGCGGCAGCGCGCAGCGCCACCTCGGTCTTGCCGAAGCCGACATCGCTGCAGACCAGCCGGTCCATCGGCCGGCCGGAGGCAAGATCGGCCAGCACTGCCTCGATCGCCGCCGCCTGATCCTCGGTCGGCTCGAAGGGGAAGCGGGCGAGGATGCGGCGGTATGCCTCGCGCGGCGGGCGCAGGACCGGGGCGCGCGCTGCCTCCCGTTCTTCGGCAAGCCGCAGCAGGTGGCGCGCGGTGCGGGCGATCTCGGCCTCCGCCTCGGCACGGCGCTTCGGCCAGGCCTCACCGCCCAGCCGGTCGAGGCTGACGCTTTCCGCCTCCGCGCCGTAGCGCCAGATCCGGTCCAGTTCGTCGAAGGGGATCAGGCGGGAATCGCCCTCGGCGTAGTCGACTCTCAGGCAGTCCAGCCTTGCCCCGGCCACCTCCACCGGCTCCACCCCGCGCAGGGCGCCGAGGCCGTAATCCATGTGGATCACCGCATCGCCCGGCCGCAGCCCGCCGTCCGCCCCGGCCAGCGAGGCGAAATCATCCGGCGCCGCGTGGAGCCTGCGGCGCTCCGGCCGGATCGCGGTGTAGGGAACCACCACCGCCTCCGCCGTGACGAAGCCCCGCGCGTCGGGGGCCTGCGGCAGCAGCGCGAAACTGCCCGGTGGGGAGGCGAGCAGGCCCGGCCAGCCATCCACGCGCCGGATCTCGATGCCGAGCTGTGCTGCTACGCGACGGGCCAGCCAGCGGGCGCCGCTCCCCTGGCCGCCGGCTAGGGCAACCCGCCGGCCCTGGCTGGTTTCATCCTCAAGGAAGGAAAGGAAACCGGCTTCCGGATCCTCCTCCTCGGCGAAGCGGGGCGGCGTCGGGGCGTCCTCGCCATTCCCAACCGACTCGACCTGGCGCCCGCGCAGCGTCGCCTCCCAGGCCGCGTCGTCGAGATAGAGTTCCGCATGCGGCGGTATGGGCGGGCCGCCGGGCAGGGAGGGGTGGAGCGCAATGCGGGTGCGGAAGGCCTCCTCCACTTCGGCGAGGCGCTGTTCGCGTGCCGCCTCGGCCTCGGCATCCAGCAGGATCGCGGCCTCCGGCAGCAGGGCCAGGGGCGGGACGAGCGCGCTGCCGAAGGCAGGCAACGCATGTTCCAGGCCGGCGGGCCGTTCCTCCATCGCCTCGCCCTCAGGCAGCACCAGTTCCGAGGCGGGGAGCAGGGTGAGGGAGGGCGCTTCCTCCAGGCTGCGTTGGGTCAGCACGTCGTAGTGGCTGATCCCGGTGATCCGGCCCTCCTCGTGCCGGATCCGCCAGGCGGTGGCGCCATCCTCGGTGGCGGGGAAGAGGTCGGTGACGCTACCGCGGATCGCTGCCTCGCCCGGCTCGTCCACCCGCTCGTCCAGGATATAGCCGAAGCGCAGCAGCGCCTTGCGCAGCGCCTCCGGGTCCAGAGGATCGCCGGGCGCGAAGCGCAGATGCGCCCTGGCGGCGTCGCGCGGCAGGCGCTGGGTCGCGGCCTCGATGGAGGCAATCAGCAGCCGTGGCCCCCGTGCCGGCTGGCCGATCCGGTCCAGCACCCGGACCCGCTGCCCCATGACGGCGCGGGAGGGCGAGGCGCGGTCATAGGGTAGGCAGTCCCAGCCGGGCAGGTGCAGCACTTCCATGGCTGCCGGGGCGAGTGCCTGGGCGGCGCGGGCCAGGCGGGCGGCGCGGGTCTCGCTGCGGGCAACGAAGATCAGCCCGGCAGTGCCGGCAGCCGCGGCGCGCTCGATCAGCCGGGCGGCGAGAAGGCCATCCGGTTCGGCCTCGATCATGGAATGGCTCTGCTCCCCCCAATCCCGCCCGGCAGCGGGCGGAAAGCCCGACGCCAGAACGGCGCCGGGGTTGCAGGCTCAATCTTAGCGCGGCCGGCGCTTGCCGGAGGATTGCCGAGAACTGCGACGCTCCGCACGGGTGGCAAGGGCGCGGCCGCCGGCCGGCCGTCCCTCCGGGGTGGGGGGCGTGGCTGGCTTGGATGGCGGGTCATCGTCGGTGGGTACGGCGAGGGCGCTGGGGGCAGGGGCGGGCGCCTTGAGGTCCGGCTCTGGTTCCGGCGGCGCAGCGGCCTGGCTTTCGATGACCCTCAGGGCGGCCGGCGGCGTGGCGACCGGCACGGTTGCGGGTATGGGGGCCGGAGATGCAGCGGTTTCGCTGCGCGCCGGCATCTGCGGCAGGCGTCCGGTCCAGAATAGCGTGGCCTGCCGGGCGGCCTGGGCGAGGAAGGCGGCCTGTTGCCGCTGGAACTCGGCCATCCAAAGGCCTCGCATCGTGCCGGCCCAGGCATTGGCGCTGCTCAGCCAGAAGCTCAGCACCGGATTGGTCCTGAATGCGGGGGTCATCGTCGGTATTGCCTCCTGAAATCTGTCTGGTGACACCATGTTGCGTCGCAACATGACGCGACAACCCCACCCTGGACCGGTGCCGCGATCGTGAGGCGCTGAACGCGGCCAGTGGTGGCCGGCCTGCGTGGCGGATCCAGGCTCAGAACGCCGCGCGGAATCCGAAGCTCAGCTTCCCCCTGGAACCGCATGGCGCGCTGACCTCGAAAGGGGCACCGCCCTTGGCCGCGATCTGCAACTGGAAGGAGCAGTCGTCCGGCCGCGAAGACGTACCCGGCCCAGCGATCGTCGCCGAGGCGTTCACGGCAAGGCGTAGGTCGAGCGGCGGACCGCCGAGGCGATCCAGTTCGGCCCCGATCCCCGCCGACAGCTTCAGCATCAGTTCCGGCCCTCCTTCCGGACGGAGCGGCAGGTCGAGCCCTACGCGATCGCCCAGGCCTCCTGTGGCCGCAAGCCGCAGTCCGGGCCGGAATGGCCAGGCCAGTTCCTCCGTCAGCCCGAGGCCGGCCTGCGGCGCCGGCACCGGGCCGCGGTTCGGTGCGTCCAGGACCAGGCGCAGGACCGGGGTCACGGTGAGGGACAGGGACTCACACCAGCTATCGGCCTCGCAGAATCGCTGGGCGGCGCGATGCCCGGCGGCGAGGCGACCATGCAGGGCCGGTTCGGCTGTGGGGGTGCCGGGGATCTCGCCAGTGACCCACCAGTCACCGGTCTCAAGCCGGGCTTGCAGGGGGGCGCTGGCCGGGACTGTACCGCTCAGGCTGGGGTCTGCCGGGGAGGTGGGGGCGGCGCCGGATTGGGAAGGGATGAGGATCCCCAGAAGGAATGGAAGAAGGTATACCAACTCACGCATCCGCGAGCGGTAACAGCCGAGGGCGCCCAGCGGAACCCGAACAAGGCAAAATTGTGGCGAAACACGGCAGCCATGTGGCGATGTGGCATACCTGCAACTCAAGGCCGGATGAGAACGTTTAGTGAACTCATCCCGGACGAAAGGACCGCATTACATGGCCCAGCGCAAGCAGGCCCATCAGGACGCAGCCAACCCCAAGCGCCAGGACCACCCCGGCTCCAACACCATCAAGGACCCGGATGACTGGACGACCGGCGACGAACCCATGACCGGCGCCCAGGCCAGCTACCTGAAGACCCTTTGCGAGGAGGCGGGAGAGGGGTTCGATCCCAGCCTCAGCAAGGCCGAGGCGTCCCGCCGCATCGACGAATTGCAGGCCAGGACCGGCCGTGGCGGCTGAGAGGACAGACGCGGCCGGGCCTCAGATCAGGCCCAGCCGCTTCCCCAGGTCGCGGTAGAGCGTCACCTGGTCCCGCACGAATTCGCGGGTCGCCTCCGGATCCAGCACGGTCGGGATACCGCCGACCTTCCGCGTTGCGGCCAGCCATTCGCGGTCACGGGCCAGGGCGGCCAGGGCCTTCACCCAGGCCGCCGAGGCCGTCTCCTCCAGGGCCGGCGGGCCGAACAGGGCGTTCCAGCCGCTGATGTGGGCCAGGGCTTCCACCCCGGCCTCCTTCGCCGTGGGGACGCCAGGCAGGTTCGGCAGCCGCTGCTCCGTGCTGACCACCAGCGCCCGCAGCCGGCCGGAGGCAATGGCGCCGCCGGTATCGGTCAGGTTGTTGCCGATGAACTGCGCCTGGCCGGAGAGCAGCGCCGCCACCGCCTCCGCCCCACCCCGGAAGGGGATGGCGATGCCGGCATCGATCGGCAGGCCGGCGGCGGCGAACATCTGGCGGATGCCAAGATCGAGGATGGTGGCCGGGCCGGTGGTGGCGAAATTGAGCTGTCCAGGATTCTCCCGCAGCGCCGTGATCAGCTCCCCCAGGGTCTTCCAGGGGGCGTCGGCGCGGACGCACACCACATAGGGGTTCACGTCCAGCAGGCCGAGCATGGTGAACCCGTCCCAGGCATAGGGGGTGCGAGGATCGATGGCCGGCAGGATGGCGGAGGAGCTGATCCGGGCCAGGAGCAGCGTGTAGCCGTCCGGCTTCGCCCGGGCGACGTATTGGGTGCCGACCGCGCCGGAGGCCCCGGTGCGGTTCTCCACCACGATGGTTCCGGCCGTGTTGGGCAGGTGGCGCGGCGCATGGGCGGCCAGGATGCGGGCGGCGATGTCCGAGGCGCCCCCGGCCGAGAAGGGCGCGACCAGGGTGACCGGCCTGTCGGGATAGGGCGTCGCGGCTCGTGCCCCGGCCAGGGCGAAGCCACCAAGGGCGGGCATGGCCGCCAGGACTGTGCGGCGGGATGTGCGGCGCATGGAGGTCAGTCTCCCGACTGAGAATTCGTGCCGGAAAGTCTGGTCGCAGGACCGCTCGGCCGCCACCGGAATTTGCGGCTGAGGCCGCTGTCCGGCTGACCGAATTTGCCCGGAACCTTCCGGTTGTGATAACGGCCTTGCGATGACGTCCGCGAACGGCACGCCGGTGGGCAACCTCCGGCGACCCTCAGCGGCGTTCCCGCGCGGAGCGCGGGGCGCCCTTCCCCCGGGGCCAGAGGCTCGCGCCGCGCCAGCGGCGCGGGGGCTTCGTGGCACCCTGATGGCGGTGGCCCTTGCCGCGCCCATGGCCTCGTTGCCTGGCCCTGCCGGCGCGCAGCGCGCCGCCGGGCCACGCCTGCCCGATGCGCCGCAGGAATTGCTTCCGCCCCCCTCGGATGGCCTCGATGCCCTGGCGGCGCAGGCTCCGGCCTCGCCGCGCGCGGCCTGCCTGGCCGCCGCTCGCCGGGCAGAGCGGGTGCATGGCCTGCCGGAGGGGCTGATGGTCGCCATCGCCCTGTCCGAGAGCGGGCTGCATGCCTATGCCCTCAATATCGGCGGACGGGCCTATTACCCGGAGGATGCGGCGACGGCGCGACGGATGCTGGCCCACGCCCGGGGCCGCGGCTCCGTCATGGCCGGCTGCGTGCAGGTGAATGCCAGGGTGCATGCCCGTGGCTCGGACTGGCCGCTGGATGCGCAACGCTCCGCCGACTGGGCCGGCGGGGTGCTGCGCCGCTGGTACCTGGAGACCGGAAGCTGGGCGGAGGCGCTGCGCCGCTGGCATGGCGGCACGCCGGCCAGTGCCCGCAGGGTGATCTGCCGGGTCCGCGCCAAGCTGGAGGTCAGCGCCCCGGACTCCAACCTGTTGCAGGACCAACCCTGCAACTCCACCGAGATCGCCCGGCTTCGCCGCAACGGGGCGGCGCTCCTCGAAGTGGCGGAGATGCCGGGGCGCTGAACCCGTTACTGGGATATAACCGTTGATCCATCTTGCCTGGACGCGGCTGCGGTCGCAGATCGCCGCTCTGCGCGCGGCAATCATCGCGGAGCCGATTTGTGCCGGATGCCTCGCCCTTTCCGGCGTGACGTATGCGTGGCGCATGCCCGCGCGGCGGCGAACACATCATCGCGGTCGCGCCGCATCGCGCTGATGATTGCGCGATCCGCGCGACCTGCGAGATCGTGCCTCCTATTCGGCATCATTGTGCAAGGCACGGCGGCGCTGCGTACAGGCCGGGAACGAGATGGCGCGCAATACATGCCGGCGTCACGGACTCGTCACCCCGCCATGTCGGAACGCTGGATCGCCCGAGGGCTTCACGAGTCCGGGGCAAGGAATTCAGCGAATGAGCGTGGAACTGCCGGTATTGCTCGTTGTCGAGGATGACTTTCTGGTGCGGCTGACGCTGGTTGACGCGCTCAGCGACGATGGCTTCGAGGTGCTCGAGGCCGCTGATGCGCAGGAGGCCCTCAATCTCATATGTACGCGTCGCGATATCGCCGCGATGCTGACCGATATCAACCTTCCCGGCGGCGCAGATGGTTTCGCGCTCGCACGCGCCGTGCGCGTGATCCGGCCCGGCCTGCCGATCCTCTATGCATCGGGTCGCTACCGGACGGCGGAAGAGGGTAACCCGGTGGAGGGAGCGCGGTTCCTGGCCAAGCCCTTTACGCCTTCCCTCGCGGCCGCTGTGATCCGTGACCTGATGGGGCCTGGATCCGCCAGCGCGCCGCGCACATGCCAGGTCGACGCCGGCTCACACCTCTAGCGTGGCTTCGCCATGCATCATTGCAGCGCGCGATCCACCGTGCGGCCGGCGCGCTCTGCCGGGCCTTGCGGCGGATCGACGGCATCGCGCAAATTCTGCCCGGCACGGTCGATACTGCGGCCTGCACGCTCCGCCGGCCCTTCCTGATGGCAGGCCGCGACGCCGAGGATCAGCAGCGTGGGCACCAGCAGGCGCGCGAGGGGGAGGGGACGTATCATCGACTTCTTTTCCATCATCATGTCGCGCCTGTTCAGCGCGCTGTGGCGGCACGGGTTCACTGCCGGCGTGACGATCCGGGGATGCGGAGCCGGCGTGGCTTGTCGTGGGCGCATCGCGATTCCATGCTGCGAAGCCGGATGAGCGGGGGAGAAGAGAGGAATGTTCAGCCTGGCCGGCAAGGTCGCGATCGTGACGGGTGCGGGCTCCGTGGGACCCGGCTGGGGCAATGGCAAGGCGACCGCCGTGGTGCTGGCGCGGCAGGGCGCACGCGTCTTCGCCATTGATGTGAACGAGGCCGCGGCCGAGGAGACGCGCCAGTACATCGAGGGCGAGGGCGGCATCTGCGTCACGAATCGCTGCGACATGCTGGTGGCGGAGGAGGTCGAGGCCGCGGTCGCCGCCTGCCTGCAACGCTTCGGCCGCATCGACATCCTGGTGAATAATGTCGGCGGATCGCATCCCGGCGGGCCGGTGGACATGCCGGAGGAGGTCTGGGACCGGCAGATCGACTTCAATCTGAAGACGCCCTATCTCGGCTGCAAATACGTGATCCCGGTGATGGAGGCGCAGGGCGGCGGCGCCATCGTCAATGTCTCCTCCATCGCCGGCCTGCGCATGAGCGGGGCGCGCGTGCATTCGGCCTACAGCGCCAGCAAGGCGGGGGTGATCGGCTTCTCGAAATCCGTGGCGCTGGCCTATGCGAGGAAAGGCATCCGCTGCAACACGGTGGTCCCCGGCCTGATGCACACGCCGCTGGTGGAGCACCGGCTGGTGCGCCAGCTCGGCGCCAATGACGCGGAGGCGCTGATCGCCAAGCGCCATGCCTCCGTGCCGATGGGGCATATGGGCACCGGCTGGGACATCGCCCATGCGGTGCTGTTCCTCGTCTCCGACGAGGCGAAATACATCACGGGGACGGAGATCGTGGTGGATGGCGGGCTGACGGCGGCCGGGCCGGTCTGAGGCGGTCCGATGACCGGAGGGCCGTCAGGCCCGCAGGTCCGAACCGGCCCGCCCGACAGACATGGAACTCAGGACGGAAGCCGTGCCAGCACGCGGTCAATGAAGGCGTCGCTGCTGCCGAGATAGCCGGCCGGGTCGGTCAGGCGGCCGACCTCTTCCGCCGAGAGGCGGCTGGAAACCTGGGGGTCGCGCATCAGCGCCTCGGCCAGGGGCACGCCCTCGGCCAGGGAGATGTCGCAGGCGTGGTGGACGAGATTGTGCGCCTCGCCGCGGCCGAGCATCGGGGCGAGGCCCATCATCACCGCCTCCGCGACGATCAACCCGCCGGTGCTGTCCAGGTTGCGCCGCATGCGGGCGGCATCCACTGTCAGCCCCTCCGCGATCACCCTTGCCTGAGTCAGTGCGCCATGCGCCAACAGGAAGGCCTGGCCCACGGCGAGCGGCTCCGTCTGCCAGGGGCCGGTGCCGCGTTCCTGGTCCTGCGCCATGGCGGCGAGCATCTGCGGCACCAGCGCCTGCACGCCGCGCGCCTGGGCCAGGATGTATTCGCAGGCGATCGGGTTGCGCTTCTGCGGCATGGTGGAGGAGCCGCCGCGGCCTTCCTGGTGCGGCTCCGCAACTTCCGCCACTTCCGTTTGCATCAGCAGGATCACATCCGTGGCAAGCTTCGACAGCGAGCCGGTCAGCAGGCCGAGGAAGCTGACTGCCTCCGCAATGCCGTCCCGTGCGACATGCCACGGGATGTCCGGCACGGTGAGGCCGAGTTCCCGCCCCAGTTCCTCCTGCACCCTGAGGCCCTGATCGCCGAGCGAGGCCAGCGTGCCGGCGGCGCCGCCGAATTGCAGGCGTTCCACCCGCGGGCGAAGCTGCGCCAGCCTTTCCTGCATGGTGATGAGCGGCGAGAGCCAGACCGCCACCTTGTACCCGAAGGTGACGGGCAGCGCGTGCTGGAGATGCGTCCGCCCCGCCATGACCGTGCCGCGATGCACCCGCGCCAGGCGCGCCAGCCCCGCGATCACCGCCGCCAGCTCGGCTTGCAGCAGCGCGAAGGCATCGCGCATCTGCAGCACCACGGCGGTGTCCATGATGTCCTGGGTGGTGGCGCCCCAATGCGTCCAGCGCCCCGCCTCCGGCCCCGCCAGGGCCGAGAGCTGCTTCACCAGCCCCACCACTGGATAGCCGGTATTGCGCGTGGCCGCGGCCAGCGCCGGCAGGTCCAGCTTGTCCGCCCGCGCCGCCGCGGTGATGGCGGCTGCCGCCTCGGCCGGCACGATGCCGAGCCGCGCCTGCGCCCGCGCCAGCGCTGCCTCCACATCCAGCATGCGCTGAAGGAAGGCGCGCTCATCAAAGACGGCACGCATCGCATCCGTGCCGTAGAGGGCGCCGAGCACCGGCGAATCGGCGGGGTTCACGGCCATGGGTCAGATGTCCAGGAAGACGGTTTCGCCCTCGCCTTGCAGGCGGATGTCGAGCTTCCACTCGCCCTCGCCATTCGGCTGTGCGATCAGCGTGCCGCGCCGGGCAGGATCCACGGTGGAGAGCAGCGGATCACTCTCGTTCAGCGCCTCTCCTGCGAAGTACAGGCGGGTGACGAGTTGCTTCAGCAGGCCGCGGGCGAAGATGGAGACCACCACATGCGGCGCCTGGATGGCATTGCCGCGGCCGCGCACCGGCCCCGGCTTCAGGGTCACGAAGCGGAAGATGCCGTTCTCGTCCGTGGCGCAGCGGCCGAAGCCGTGGAAGTCGCTGTCGTAGCGGCCTTCCGGGTCGGCCTGCCAGATCTCCACCATGGCGTCGGAGCAGGGGGCGCCGTCGCCATCGGTGATGCGGCCGGTCAGGACGATGCGTTCGCCGTTGATGTTCGCATTCGGCCCATCCGCCCGGAGCAGGTCGGCCCATTCCGGGAAGTCGATCATGTGCCAGTACGGCCCGGCCGTCTGGCTCGCGGTCGCATTGGTCACGGGCGGTTCTCCATGGGCGTCGCCTCGCGCCCCCGCAGTACGATGTCGAAGCGGTAGCCCAGCGCCCATTCCGGCTGGGTGATGTCGAGGTCGAATTTGGCGATCAGCCGCTCCCGCGCCGCCGCATCGGGCGTGGCGTTGAAGATCGGGTCCAGCGGCAGCAGCGGGTCGCCGGGGAAATACATCTGAGTGATGAGGCGCTGGGCGAAGCCCTGGCCGAACAGGCTGTAATGGATGTGCACCGGCCGCCAGGCATTCTTGTGGTTGCGCCAGGGATAGGCACCGGGGCGGATGCTGGTGAAGCGGTACCAGCCATCCTCATCCGTGAAGACCCGGCCCTGGCCGGTGAAATTCGGGTCGAGCGGCGCATCGTGCTGGTCGCGCGCGTGGTGATAGCGGCCGGCGGCATTGGCCTGCCAGATCTCCACCATGGCGCCGCGGACCGGGCGTCCGTCCTCGTCCAGCACACGGCCGGCGACGATGATGCGCTCGCCCATCGCCTCACGCCCGTTCACCTTCGACAGATCGGCATGGGACGGGTAGAGCGAGGAGGTCATGCGCGGCCCGCTGATCTCGCTCAGCGTGTGCTCCAGCCGCACCAGCGCCTGCTTCGGGTGGCGCTTGTGGGTGGAGCCGTAGTCCGGCACGTCATAGGCTGGCTGCGTGCCCGGCGCGGGGCGGCGATAGGAGGCCAGGTCGCTCATCATCCCCCCTCCATCTCCTTCAGGGTGTCCTTGGCGATGCGCAGCGCGGTGTTGGCGGCCGGCACGCCGCCATAGGCCGCGACCTGCAACAGCACCTCCGCGATCTCCTCCGGTGTCACGCCGGTGTTCCGCGTGGCGCGGACATGCAGGCGGAATTCCTCATGGTGCCCGAGCGCCGCGAGGATGCCGAGGCAGAGCAGGCTGCGGTCGCGGTAGGACAGGCCCGGCCGCGTCCAGACCCGGCCCCAGACGCCTTCCAGGATGAAGTCGCGGAAGGGCTGGTCCAAGGGAGTGAGCGTGGCCTCGGAGCGCGCCACATGCGCCTCTCCCAGGATGCGCTTGCGCATCGCCATGCCGGCCGCCGCCGCTTCCGCGGGCAGGAACTGCGCCTGCATATGCTCCAGGATGGCCTGGGTGAAGCTCGGTTCGCGCTCGAAATTCGGGATATGCGCGGCCTCGGGGATGATGACGAGGCGGCTGCCGGGGATCGCCTCATGGATGGCCTGCGCCGCGGAGGGCGGGGTGGAGGCGTCGCGGTCGCCCACCACCACCGTCGTCGGGCAATGCAGCTTGCCCAGGACCTCCGTGGCCCGGCAGTCGCGCAGCGCCGCGGCGCAGCCGGCATAGCCGGCCGGATCGGTCGCCAACAGCATCCGCCGCAGCCCCTTGGAGGAAGCGAGCGAATGGTCCAGCACCCAGCGCCCCATGACGGCATCCACCACGGCCGCCATGCCGCCCTGGGTCACGGCCTCGATCCGCTGCTGCCAGGTCTCCGGCGGGCCGAATTCCAGCGCCGTGTCGCAGAGCATCAGCGAGGCCACGCGCTCCGGCGCCAGCGCCGCCATGCCCATGGCGATGCGCCCCCCGATGGAGACGCCGGCGACATGCGCCCGATTCACGCCGAACGCATCCAGGACGGCCAGCCCGTCCCGGGCCAGCCGCTCCATCGTGTAGGGTCCGGCGGGGGCCTCGGTCAGCCCATGCCCCCGCATGTCCGCGCGGATCACCCGGAACCGCTTTGCCAGCGCCGCGGCCTGCGGGTCCCACATATGCAGGTTCGTGCCGAGGGAGTGGAGCAGCAGGACCGGCTCCTCGCAGGCCGCCGCGCCTTGCGGCCCCTCGACCTGCACATGCGCGGTGATGTCACCAATCTGGCAGAACATCGGACACCCCCCTTTCCGCCGGCGCGCCGTGGCCGCGCGCCGGCGCCCGCATCAGACGCGCTCCAGCACCATGGCAATGCCCTGGCCGACGCCGATGCACATGGTGGTCAGCGCATAGCGCGCCTGGCGCTTGTGCAACTCGTGCACGGCGGTCTGGACAAGCCGTGCGCCGGACATGCCGAGCGGATGCCCCAACGCAATGGCGCCGCCATTCGGGTTCACATGCTCCGCATCGTCCGGCAGGCCGAGGTCGCGGGTCGCGGCGAGCGCCTGCGCCGCGAAAGCCTCGTTCAACTCGATCACGTCGATGTCGGAGAGCTTGAGCCCCGCCTTCTCCAGCACCTTCCGCGTCGCCGGCGCCGGGCCGAAGCCCATGATGCGCGGCGGCACACCGGCCGTCGCCACGGCGATGATGCGGGCGCGCGGGGTCAGCCCGTGCTTCTTTGCCGCCGCCTCACTGGCGACGATGACGGCGCAGGCGCCGTCATTCACGCCGCTGGCATTGCCGGCGGTGACGGTGCCGCCTTCCTTGCGGAAGGGGGTAGGCAGCTTCGCCAGCCCTTCCAGCGTGGTGTCGGGGCGGAGGTGCTCGTCCTTCTCGACCTTGATCGGGTCGCCCTTGCGGCGGGGGATGGTGACCGGGACGATCTCCTCCGCGAAGCGGCCGCTGGCCTGGGCCTTGGCGGCACGCTGCTGGCTGCGGAAGGCGAAGGCGTCCTGGTCGGCGCGGCTCACCTGGAATTCCTGCGCCACGTTCTCCGCCGTCTCCGGCATGGAATCGATGCCGTATTCGGCCTTCATCTTCGGGTTGACGAAGCGCCAGCCGATGGTGGTGTCGAAGATCTCCGCCTGCCGGCCGAAGGGCTCCGCGCTCTTGCCCATGACGAAGGGGGCGCGGGTCATGCTCTCCACCCCGCCGGCCAGCATCAGATCCGCCTCGCCGGCCTTAATGGCCCGGCCGGCGATGCCGATAGCATCCATGCCGGAGCCGCAGAGCCGGTTCACCGTGCTGCCAGGGATGCAGGCGGGCAGCCCGGCAAGCAGCAGGGACATGCGGGCGACGTTGCGGTTGTCCTCGCCGGCCTGGTTGGCGCAGCCGAAGATTACGTCCTCCACCGCCTCCCAGTCCACCTTCGGGTTGCGCTCCTGCAGGGCCTTCAGGGGGATGGCGCCAAGGTCATCGGTGCGGACCTGGGCCAGGCTGCCGGCATAGCGGCCAATGGGGGTGCGGATGGCGTCGCAGATGTAGGCGTCGGCCATAACGGGTTCTCCTCAGGTCCGGTCTGGCGGGAAAGTCGCGCGCCGGGGAGCGCCGGTCAATGACCGGCAACCCATTGGATTCAGGCCAATTCGGTGGCCTCCGCCCCGGCGGGCACGGGCTGCGACCGGCCGCGAATCAGGTCCGCGCCCTTCTCCGCGATCATCAGGGTCGTGGCATAGGTATTGGCCGAGGGCATGTTCGGCATGATGGAGGCATCCACCACCCGCAGCCCCTGCATCCCGTGCACCCGCAGCTGGTCGTCCACCACCGCCATCGGGTCGCTTGCCGGCCCCATGCGGGCGGTGCCTATCAGGTGGTAGGTGGTGGAGCCGTTGCGGCGGGCGAAGTCCAGCAGCTCGTCGTCGCTCTGCACCTGCGGGCCGGGCAGCGTCTCGCGCTCCACATAGGGTGCGAGCTGCGGGGTGGAGAGCATCCGCCGGACCAGCCGCATTCCGGCAAGGTGCACCCGCCGGTCCATGGGATCGGAAAGGTAATTCGGCTGGATCTCCGGGTCCTCGAACACATCGGTGCTGCGGGCGCGGACCCAGCCGATGCTTTCCGGCCGGTGCTGCCAGGCGCCGGCAGTCATGCCGGGATAGTCGTCCAGGATGTAGACCTTGCCCTCGGCATAGCTGCCCGGGGTGAAGACGCATTGCAGGTCCGGCGCGTCCAGGCCCTCGAAGGACTTCCAGAAGACATGCACATGGGAAGGGGCGGTTGCCAGGATGGAGGGCCGCCGCAGGCCCCAGCGCAGGATCTCCGCGCCGAGCCGCCAGCCGTGCGACAGCTCGTTCAGGGTCGTCACGCCGGGCTTCGCCCGCACCACGATGCGGGAGGCATAATGATCGCGGAAATTCTCCCCGACCCCGCGCAATTCATGCTGCACCGGCACACCGAGCCTCTGGAGCAGCCATGCCGGGCCGATGCCCGAGACCTGCAGCAGCCGCGCCGTGTTCACCGTGCCGGCGGAAAGGATCACCTCCCGCCGCGCTCGCACCTCCCGCGCCGGGCCGCCGCGCGCCGTGAGGTAGCGGATGCCAACCGCGCGCTTGCCCTCCAGCAGGATGGCGCTGGCCCGGGCATTGGTGCGGACCTCGAGATTGGGCCGTGACATCGCCGGTTTGAGGAAGGCCCGCGCGGCGCTAACCCGGCGGCCATTCCGGATGGCGCGCTGGAAATAGCCCACTCCGACCTGGTCGCCGCTGTTGTAGTCCGGGTTGCGGGGGATCCCCATGGCGACGCAGCCGGCGATGAAGGCTTCCGAGACCGGATGGATCCAGTCCATGTCGGTGATCGGGATGCCGTCCTCATAGCGGCCGCGCTTCGTCTCGTCGCAGAGGCCGATGCGGTTCTCGCTGCGGCGGTAGTAGGGCAGGCATTCGGCGTAGCTCCAGCCGCGGTTGCCGCGCTGCGCCCAGTTGTCCAGGTCCGCGGGCTGGCCGCGGTTGTAGATCATGCCGTTGATCGAGGAGGAACCGCCCAGGGTACGCCCCTGCACCGTGGCGATGGCACGGCCGCCGGTATTCGCGGTCGGCTGGGTGCGGAACTGCCAGGTGATGGAGGGATCGAAGAGCGTCTTGATGAAGCCGGCGGGGATGTGGATGAACGGGTTGCGGTCCGGCGGCCCGGCCTCCAGCACACAAACCGTGACGCCCGGATCCTCCGTCAGCCGGTTGGCAAGGACCGAGCCGGCGGCGCCCGCCCCGACGATGACGTAATCGAAGCTGTCGGCCTCCGGGGCATTGGTGCGCATCCTGCCTGTCTTCCTCCCATGTCACGCCCGGCGCTTGCAGCCTAGGGATGGGAGCCCTGCCTTGCCAAGCCGGGCAGGCGGGAGCAGGCCGCATTCCATGCCGGCGGGGGTGGGCCAGGGGAGCGGACCGGGTCTAGACTCCGCCCACAGCTTCGGCGCGCCCCAGGGTGGCGCGCCCTGGAGGAGATTTGGAATGACGCAGGGTTTCGAGGACGGCGCGATCCCGGGTCTTGCCGAGGAGCACCGAATGGTGCGCGACCTCGTGGTGAAATTCGTCGAGCGGGACCTGATGCCCCTTGAACCCGCCGTCCTGGCGCGGGAGGCGCAAGGCCAGCGCTACGGCCTGACCGAGGAGGAGGAGGCGCCGCTGCTGGCCAAGTGCCGTGAGCTCGGACTCTGGGGCCTCGACGTGCCCGAGGAATTCGGTGGCGCCGACCTGCCCCTGCCGGCACTGATGGCGATTGAGGAGGAGATGGGCCGCACCGTCACGCCCTTCATCTTCCCCCCCGATTCGCCCAACCTCCACATGCTGCTGGCCGTCGCCAATCCGGAGCAGCGGCGGAAATACCTGGAGCCCTATGCGCGGGGCGAGGCCCGCTCCTCCATCGCCATCTCGGAGCCCGGGGCGGGCGGCGACCCGGCTGGCATGACCACCCGCGCGGTGAAGGAAGGTGGGGATTGGGTCATCAACGGCCGCAAGATCTGGGTCAGCGGCGTGCCCCGCGCCGATTTCGTCATCGTCATGGCCCGGACCGGGGAGGGCAAGCGGCAGGAAGGCGTCACTGCCTTCATCGTGGAGCGCGGCACCCCCGGCTTCACCATCGAGCGCGAGATCCCGATGATCGGCGGCCGCCGCACCTACGAACTGGTCTTCGAGGACTGCCGGGTGCCTGAATCGCAGGTCCTGGGTGAGCTCGGCCGCGGCTACGCCCCGATGCAGCTCCGCCTCAATGTGCGGCGGCTGCAGATGGGGGCCCGCTGCATCGGCATGTCCCGCCGGGCGCTGGAGATGCTGTGCGAACACGCGAAGCAGCGCGTGACCTTCGGGGTGAAGCTGGCCGACCGCCAGGCGATCCAGTGGTGGATCGCCGATGCGGCCACGCGCATCCATGCCTGCCGGCTGATGGTCCGCGACGCCGCGGCGAAGCTGGCCGCGGGGGCAGATGTCCGCAACGAGGCCTCCATGGTGAAGGTCTTCGGCACCGAGATGGCGCAGGAGGTGCTGGACCATGCCATGCAGACCTTCGGTGCCATGGGCATGACGAAGGAATTGCCGCTTCAGCTCCTCGCCCAGCAGGTGCGGGTCATGCGCATCTATGAGGGGCCGAGCGAGGTGCACCGCATGGCGATCGCCCGGCGGATCCTGAAGGACCGGGCCTAAGCTTGCGGGCGCCCGCATGGGTTCGAGGCACTGCCTCGGACGCCGGGGCGCGAATCACCGGCCCAGAAAAGGCTGGACCCGGATCGCCTCCAGCCAGGGCCGGGGCGGTCCGGGTCCAGCGCCGCGCGGAGCAGGGCCAGCGGCCCCCCACACCACCGGGCCGGGTGGCCGCCGCCTGTGGAGGCGGGGCCACCGCGGAGCCGGTTGGTCTGGGCTCAGATCGCGTCCTTCAGTTCCTTCGCCGCGCGGAAGGCGATCTTCTTGCTCGCCTTGATCTGGATCTGCTCGCCGGTGGCGGGGTTGCGCCCCATCCGCGCCGGCCGGTGCCGGACCTGGAAGATGCCGATTCCGTTGAGCCGGATCTTGCTGCCACCCTTCAGGTGCTTGGTGACGGTCTGGACCATCTCACTGAGCATGCCTTCGACCTGCCGCTTCGGCATGTCGTGGTTCTCCGCCAGACCGGCGGCGATCTGCTTCAGGCTGAGCGTGACACCCGGCCCCGGCTTGATCGTCTTTGCAGCCGCGGCCGGCTTCTTCGCTGCCGTCGTCTTGGCCGACCGCGCCGGAGCGGCCGCCTTCTTCGCCGGAGCGGTTTTCGTCGTCTTCGCCATTCGGATCCTCTCTGGTGACTCCGCCGCGCAACAACATCACGAATCAGCGGCAGTAACAATCATCTGATGATGGGATGACGGAGTGAAGCCCCAATAAAACCGCCAGGGCAGCCTCCGTCGCCGCATCCGCCCCGGGTCAGGGCCTGACCGGCCCTCAGCGCAGGACGATCTCGACGCGGCGGTTCTGCGGCTCGCGCACGCCATCGGCGGTGGGCACCAGCGGGCGGCTCTCGCCGAAGGCCTCAACGGTGATCTCGTTGCGGCTGATGCCGTGACGGACCAGCTCGGCGGCCACCGCCTCGGCCCGGCGCCGGGACAGGCGCATGTTGTACTGCGGCGTGCCGGAGCGGTCGGCGTGGCCGGCGACCTCGATCCGGGTGACCTGCGCCCGGCGGGCGTTCTGCGCCGCCTCGGCCACGATCTGCCGGGCGCGGTCGGTCAGGTCGGCCCGATCCCAGTCGAAGAAGACCAGGTAGGTGCGGG